>Ga0268330_1000076_pt1 | contig 4459 bp, 4 predicted proteins | sample G5R3_NF_17JUL201_FD_189918 | JGI IMG/M metagenome (GOLD analysis project Ga0268330, IMG submission 189918) | Phyllosphere microbial comminities from switchgrass, GLBRC, Michigan, United States - G5R3_NF_17JUL2017_LD1 | ecosystem: Host-associated > Plants > Phyllosphere > Phylloplane/Leaf | place... | reverse complement strand
GAGTTAAACTGTGGTCTCATGCGCACAAATTTCACAATATTATGGCGCCCCTTCTCGACAGCAGTATGAAGAAAGGTCCTGCCCTGAGAATCACGCAATCCAGCGCAGCCAGGGCACATGATAAGAAGGATGATGACAGCAACCAGGTTGCCTGCCGAGGCAGCGACGTGCACCGGGAACAACCCATCGTTGTCAGGCTGAAACGCTGAAGAAGGATCAGCACCGACCAGTTGGTAAAGAGGTAGGTTCAAGCACCTGTAGAGTTTGATAAGCCAATTTTTCCGTGCGAAATAGATGCCCAATGAGTAAAACTCGAGGGTCCTCTCCATAAAGACATATAGGAAAAATTCAAGGGAAGGATCATCTGCTGATGCAGCGAAGTGTGTCGGCGTACTTCCAGAGAGGTCCTGTTGTTTGGTCAGGTCCTTATTCAGTTTCAGTAGAGCTGTTGTCATCACTGCAGGTACACTTAACCACTTAGTCAAACGCAAAAGAGAATAGAACTGCAGTACATTGTACAAATAGCACATATTCTTTCTTCTTTTCCTCTGAGAAAAAACAGCATACGACAAGAAACAACTGGATTTTTGGTATGTATCTAATAGCCGGCCCATATAATAGTTAGTTGTACAGCTGGATTGAAACATTAATAATTTATCTTACTTCTCTCATTCTCTCACCACTATTGGAGTTTGTGTTGCAGCAGGCTGGAAGCAGATTGTAAACTTACAGTCCGCTTCTCTTCTCCCTCACCATTTCTCCCCTCCAACTCAGCACAAATATAATATGATACTCCATTTAGCCCGCTTACATCACCTCATAATACTTTCTTTTAGGACCTCAAAAGTCGGTCACCAGCAAGGGTCAGAAATGACGGGCCTCCATGTTTCCAGCCAGTCATGAATAAAGGGTGTTTGGATCAAAGTGCTATTGTCCAAAAGTGCTAAACTTTAGCATTAGTTCATCCAAATAAAAATGCTAATTTGGTGGGCTTAATCTTAGCCAAGACATAAAAACTTTAGCAATGATATAAGTGCTAATAGGTGCTAAACTTTAGCACTCAATTTTAGCAATCCAAACATAACCAAAGTCATCATAATCATTTTCACAATTTGTCAGGAGAAATTCATATGTTTATTAAAAAATGCATATAATCACTTTAATTTGCCTGTATGTATAACCGTCTAAATTCACAACTAATATAAAAAGGATTGATAGCATCACGCTACTCTGTGGCACTATCTATGTAAACACATAATCCAAGGGCTCAAATTTGACTTTAATGTTAGCAGAAAATCCTACATAGATTTAAATTTAAGGATGAAGAGTACTTTACTTTTGCTGTGCAGAACAGCCGGATGCAGCGCATTCTGTCCAAGTGGGCCGGAGTAGGCGAGCTCCCTGTCCTCAAAAATCAACTTTTGAGCAATGTCGTTATGATGTAGCGAGGTGGCCAGGTACAACACCGATGTACCATCCCTTGCAACCACACTGGCCAACTGCTTGTCATGGGACATCAACACCTCGACCATTCGCATGCCTCTCTTGTGGCCAAAGCGAACGGCCTCGTGCAGAGCCGTCTCCCCGCGCTTGTTCTGCATCCTCAGCATGATCTTCTCCCGGTCGCAGCAGTCAGCCTGCCGAATAAGCAGGGAGGCCATTTCAGCGTTCCCCGCCCGCACGGCACAGTGCAGCGGCGTGTCTCCGTTACCGTCGCAGGCAAACAGCAGCTGGCTGGCCTTCCTGCAGATTGCCTCCGCCACCTGAAGGTACCCTGGACTGTCTCCACTGGCCGCAACCACATGGAGTGCAGAGGCCCCCTCCGTGGCCACTGATGGTAGGTAGAGTGCAGGAGTCTCCACCTCCAGATGAACGGCGACTTCCCGGGCCAACGCAGTGGCCGCAGCCGATCCTCCGTCTTCCTTGCTGAGAAATTCCTCCAGCAGCCGCAGCTGGCCCGAGCTCGCCGCTCTGAGGAGCTCCGGTCGGCGGACCACGGCGAGGTCTTGCACGCGCTCGCCGTTGCCTTTCTTATTATCATGTTCGATTGGTGGCCTCGAACTGTTGCTTGGCTCCATCTACGACGCACGCCACGCTTGGATTGTGAATGTGATCGATGGTGGCAATATACGAGTACGAGGGTTCACTCTGCTTAGATGTGAGTGAATCGACGTATATATATATATATAGGGTTTTGATTTATCCATTGTCTAAATAAAAAAGCAGACGACGTTGTCCAGCATCTCACCCTTGCGTGCGCTAAATTAAAGTTCAGGTAGAGCTCGTGCCGTACATCGCTAACTACGTGATTATTTGACCGACACTTCCGAGCAGAATTTATCCTAAGCGTGCTTAGCAGGTCTTCCTTTATTCTAATATGATGCTTGGCGTCGAGCAACGGTTTGTTCCCGTAAGGCTAGAACTCCTGCTGCTTTACCCTGCATACCACGTCCAAGGCAGCATGATGAACTGGTGATGTGACACGGTAGCTGATTAGGCCAACTTCAGCGTTTGGAATAGGCTAAGATGAAGCCATGTCACTGTTGCTAGCTTAGAAAAATGAAAAAAATATATATTTTTGATCATCTAACTATCGCACGAGTTTCATTTTGGCCCAGTGGTGGAGCCAGGATTAAAATCTACCTAAGGCGAATCTATCATTATTTATTTGTATAAAAAACATAACCATAAAATATGCATAAATTTACTATACATTAGATCACGAGTCGCAATTGTACGAAAATATTAGGCATTAGTTAGTAGATGTTCAATGAACATACTGTACATCAAGCACTAAGTGCGGCAAGCTGGCCCTCCATCCGGCTCCATCACGCGCTGCAGCGCTGGCCACTGGCCCTGCTCAGCTCTGCTCTCCGAGCCTCCGTTCGTGTAGGCGACCAGAAGGAGGGCGAGTGAGCTATGGCCGTCTGGGCGAGGAGAGGAACCGAGGCGACTAGACTGGCAACGAGCCGACGAGCGGAGGCGGAAAAGAAGACCGAGGGGTGCGCCACTGGAATGCACTGGATCCTCATTCCACTCGAACTTATTGTACTTTTTGAGAAGTTTGAAGAAGGGTAGGCCCCTGTCACCGAGCCGGCTTATGAACCTGCTCAAGGCTGCCATGCACCCGGTTAGCTTCATCAGATCCTTTTTGCTTCTGGGAGGCTTCATGTACCTGATGGCATTGACCTTTATGGGGTTGGCTTCGATGCCCCGGCTACTGACTATGAAGCCGAGTAGTTTTCCGGACGGGACACCAAACACACACTTGGTCGGGTTAAGCTTCCATTTGAATTTCTAGAGATTTTCAAATGTTTCCGAGATATCTGTAATGAACTGATCACTACATTTTGTCTTGACGACGACGTCATCGACATAGGCCTCGGCGTTGCGCCCGATCTGCCCCTGGAGGCATTTCTGGATGGCCTTTTGGTAGGTGGCACCTGTATTCTTGAGACCGAACGTCATGGTGTTGTAGCAGTAAGCCCCAAAGGGGGTGATGAAAGACGTCTTCTCCTGATCCGACTCCTTTAGGGCGATCTGATGGTACCTTGAATAAATCAAGAAAAGAGAGAAGGACACATCCGGCCGTCGAGTCAACGACCTGATCGATGTGAGGTAGAGGAAAGGAGTCCTTAGGGCAGTGTTTGTTGAGATCAGTATAGTCAACACACATTCTCCATTCACCATTTTTTTACAAGGACTGGGTTTGTCAGCCAATCTGGGTGCGTGGTTTCTCGGATAAAACCAGCGGCAAGGAGCCAGGTTACTTCTACCCTAATTGCCTCCTTTCGATCCTGCGCGAAGCGGCGAAGCCGTTGCTTGACGGGTCGCACCTTCTTGTTGAGATCTAAGAAGTGCTCAGCCTCCTCCCTCAGGACTCCTGGCATGTCAGAGGACTTCCATGCGAAGATGTTCCAGTTATCTCGGAGGAAGAAGGTGAGCGCGCTTTCCTACGCCGGGTGAGTTGCTGGAAATTGTAGTGACAAGTACCACCGCTTGAGCATCCTCCAAAGTGACCCGCTTCGCCAGCCGGTCGACCCAAGGACGCACGGCCTCAACATAGCTGCAAACCTGAAGCAAGCTAAGTTAAAGCACCAACAATTAAAGCACATGTGGATTCACAAGAGATTCACAAGATAACAATCAGCGATCAGCAATTTGGGTGATTAGTTTTTTTTTTCAGTGACAGCAACCCTTACTAGAGTAGTTATATGCAAAATATTTGAGCTAATAAATCAGCAAACATTTGTGGCCTAAAGAAGCTAATACTATACAGTAGTTATTACGAGAGCTTTCCTTGGAAAAAAAAGTATAGCATGTTTCAAACAGTAGTGGACATTTTGCATATGAATATGAGAACAATACTTGATATCTTCCATTGTAAATAAATGAATAGAAAGCAAATCATGTGAGAGCATATAATGGCCTCTCCGAAGTAGGCGGCGACGCGCTGCGT
>Ga0268330_1000074_pt1 | contig 4505 bp, 2 predicted proteins | sample G5R3_NF_17JUL201_FD_189918 | JGI IMG/M metagenome (GOLD analysis project Ga0268330, IMG submission 189918) | Phyllosphere microbial comminities from switchgrass, GLBRC, Michigan, United States - G5R3_NF_17JUL2017_LD1 | ecosystem: Host-associated > Plants > Phyllosphere > Phylloplane/Leaf | place... | reverse complement strand
GCTATCTCCTATCCCGCTCTTTAAGCTTCCGCATTTCATACTAGCAATTTGTATGCCTTTACTTTCATAGAATAGTTTCTTGATAGGAAAGGCTATAGGTTGCTAAACTCTTTGGGATAGGGGTTTTTCACACTAGAACAACCTAGTTGCATATCTAGATAGCTTGTTTTAGTTTAAGTTTTGTGCAAACTAGTTGGAGCCATAGGTCTAAGTTTTTAAAGTACCTAATTCACCCCCTCCCCCTCTTAGGCTAGAGCACCCGATCACTTTCAGCATCCACCGCGGGGAATCCCTTGGTGAAGAACTCAGAGAGTGTTCTATTAAGATCCAGATGGTATGTGCGTGTGGGTGGTTCCACCAGCCTGCCGAACTACCCCAAAAAAAACAAAACACAACAATAATAAACCATTTAGCTGAATGCAAATGAGCTGAGGTAGATATGCCCTACTAGTAGTCTTGCTAGTGTTTAGTGTTGTAGACTCTACTGCTAGTTCAGGAAGGCGATAACAGCAACAGGATAATTCATTATTCAAAGAAAATAAGCAAATTGTTATATGGCAATATAATCGTCCGTAGAGAAGAGGAAGATGTTCATGTACCTCAATATCATCATAATGTCCTGATGAGCGCGTTAATTCTAGTTCTAGTGCATGCAACAAAGTGAAAGACAAATTAATTAGGTAAACACAAATATCCAAATTGTCTCTAGAGAAAACAAACTGACTTACATATCTATCCAGTATTGATGCATCGTCATAATTACAACATCTACTGATAGTGTAATATTGTAGTTTTTTGGGTATCGAAATACCACTAATTTCTAGTATAATAAATTACTTGGGTAACCAAACAACATTGTAATATTATGAAATGCTATTCAAGGCAAATATATCTATACTACTTTCAAAAGTTGAATAAAAATATTGAAAAGGTTGCTGTGGCGACTGCAAGCTAGGGCCTAACTTAAATGCTTAATCAAATTAATACCACACAACCTCAAATGATACCCCTTTCAATATTTGTGTAACAATTCTCATATGGAGACATCTCTCCTGATGGCCCAAACCCACATCTTGAGCTCTCTCCGCGTCCTTCCTCTGTGTCCTTAGTATATATGTCCCTGCCTTGTGGCTAGCTACAATCCCTAAATGCCAACAAGGACAACCCCTTCCCCTCCCCTACCTTCTCCAATATAATGGGTGGATCTAGAATCCTCCACTTACACCACCACGTTCCCAATCAGGCGGCACCCTCACCTCCAGAACCGTCGCTGCCAAAGAATCGCTGCATCACGATGTCCCTGCCTCCAGAACCCTTTGGATCCTATGACACCCTCACTGTGTATCCAACACCCCCCACTACCTCATCCGCCACTAACTAACCACTATGGCCACGATGCCTCCACCACTGATACTTCACCACCACCATGCAAGGAAACACCACTGCCGCCCCCACCGTCCCACCTACATCCCACCACCATTCCCACTCTGACGGCCTCCCTGGCCAACTCTCTAAACCCTGATGCCAAAAATACCCTCCCAAGCTCAAAACCCTAACTACAACCTCCATTGTTGATACCAAATCATGCGTGTGGGGTGGATTAATGGGATGCGAAGATGAAGAAGATCCAGAATGCTTATCTAGGCTGGCTCACCAAGGCAACATAGTGGACCTTATCATCCCATGGGGCTATGTGTCTTTTTTTACATTGTGTATTAGTATGATTCGATTTAGAAAATAGAGTCAATTTGTTCTTCGGACTATAGATATGTACCCTTTCTAGGGCATGAACGCGTTATGTTGCAAACAGCACAAGTCCATCAGCTTTCAGTGCATCACAACCCTGTTTTAGGGTTCTCAAGCGTCATGTTGCCTGATTCTATTCGATATGGTTGAGGTTGTATGGTTCTTAGTTATCTTTTGTCAGTTCCTATCCATTGTGTTCGTATGATGTTAGGTTTTATTAGTTGTCCACATGGTTTTGATCTATATATGTGTATGTTATGTTATACTTTTCTTGACTATCTGTGATATGTATCTGATCTTGATCATGTTGCTTGAATACGTTCGGCTCCTTGACTACTACAATCCTAATGTACGCTACAATACATGCATATCCTTGACTACTGTAGATCTTTCACTCTGTTTCATGTTAAGGGAGCATATTCATTTTGGTTGATCTTCTTTAGAGGAGGTTTAGCTACATGTATGCATGGTTTGGCCTATTATGTTGTGTTGAAGGGCCCAATTGTTTAAACGACTATTTTGCCAAGTCACGATAGGGGTGTTTCCAGTGGTCGGTATTAGTCGATTGTTTGGCCTCTCTTGCTCGATGTTCGGACTACGTCGGTTTTAGTCAGTCTCTGATCATGGATCTTATGGTTATGTAGTGTTAGCAAATCCAGCGTGAATATGATATGTTAACATTTCATAGAATAGGTGTTTATTGCGGTTTTCATGCTTTATCTTTATCTTTATCGCAATATCCTAGTATCAATCAGCTCTCTAGGAAGCCGGTCTCGACAACTCATCTGATGCCGACCATTCCGATCAGCAGCAATGTATTTGAATTTTCTATTACATGTGCGCAAGGTGACGCATCAAGAACCTAATCCTTCCTGACTAACTAGTAAGTCCAAGTGGCATGGCTGCGAATCACATGGATAGTGCAAGTTTCATCCTATTTTTGGAGGGATGATCGCAGCAGCAGCAGCATGATCTCCAGGCTCCTCCGTGTTGACCACTAGCCGGTTTTCTATGTCAACAATGAGGGTTTTTGGTTTCAAATACTAATGTACTAAATCCCTCTCCCCCTATAATCTAGGGTCACAATACAACCATAGGCAAACACCGCTCTTGTCCCTTGTGCAGCGTTCACAATGGTACTAGCTAATAAACAGCAAGTTGACATAGTCCTGAGGGAACAAGAAAAACACTACACTACTCTCTTTTATTGACGGGTATTCTCCTACTTACAATTTTCTCATTTTTTGGGGTGTTACCGATTTGCTCATCACTAATAGCTCTCCCCCTCTCCCTATTTTTCTGCTCCATAGTCCCAACACACCTGTTGAGGATGCCCTTGCTGTAGTTGCCATCGACAGCATGGTGCCATTGAAGTTGGCTTTTGCCAATCTTGAGATGTGCTGGTTCAGTTTCTTGAAGGTGCTTTATAATCGTAGAGCGTGCATATGTGCGTTTATAAAGGTGGAGGCGCTGCTTATAATGTACCACAAACATAGTCCACATATTATGGACCAATACCATAGGGGAACAAAACTCCAATGCCACATGCCGGCCATAGTCATGGCTGCCACTTTAGTGCAATGTAGTAATATTATTAGTACATAAGAAGTCTACTTTCGAGTTTTGACGACCATCTAACTATAGTTCAAGTCTAGATTTAAGTATTTAACTATTGAGCTTCAAAACCAGGTATATTTCACCATCGAACAATTGAAACCAGATATGTTGGACATTTGGTCACCCAAGTGGTTTCATTGATGGTTTTTTATTTTTCAAAATATTAAAAAGTGGAAATAATATCTAAAAAATTTACTAATTCATTTCAAATTTAAAAAATATGAAATTAGTATCAATTTTTTTCTAAAAATGTAATCTACCAACTAATACTATACTTAGAGTTATTTGAATATTATTTATTACACCTAGTGGGCAAGGCTACAAACATTGAGACTAATAAATAACATCTAAATAACCCTAAGTAGAGTACAAACTGATAAACTTCTTTTCTAGAAAAAATTGGTCAGTTTCATATTTGTTTTCTAACTTAAAATGTATTACTTATGAATTTTTTTATTAAAAAACCCATTGTTGAAGCACCCGAGGGATCAAATATATTCGGTTTCAATATTTAGATGGTCAAAATACCTGGTTTTAGAGTTCTATGGTCAAATCTGGACTCGAACAATAATTTGATGGTAAAATGGACTTCTTCCTATTAGTGCCATGTGGAAAAGCCATGTCATCAATATGCCTGCCCTTCGATGTGGGCCCACTAACCAACAAAGGTTGCCCACGTGCTGAGCTGAGGCCACCTCTTATCTTGGGCAATGTTAACCGCTACTACTGACTCTTATCGTGGGCAATGTTAACCAAATCATGAACAAACGTGAACTAGTTATCATCTAACATGTGGACCAATCACAACATTCATGACATGGGAGTAATCATAACCTGATAGTTGGAACAGCAGTCACATCATGACTGGACACGACAACTAATCATTACCTATAAATTACATGCGGACCAGTCACGAATAATTGATACCGTGTTACTTCTCAGGTCTCGTTTGGAACGTAGGAATTTCACAGTAATTATATATAAATTTTACAGAAAACAGTTCAATTTTACATGAAAAATGCAAAATAGAAAATTGTTCTCCATTCCAAATAGGGCCTAAATACAAGTTTTTTTAGTGTAGTCTAGAAATGTTTAAATCTATCCAAATCTTAGAAAAGTCATTTTAACATAAAAATTGGAAT
>Ga0268330_1000072_pt1 | contig 4537 bp, 5 predicted proteins | sample G5R3_NF_17JUL201_FD_189918 | JGI IMG/M metagenome (GOLD analysis project Ga0268330, IMG submission 189918) | Phyllosphere microbial comminities from switchgrass, GLBRC, Michigan, United States - G5R3_NF_17JUL2017_LD1 | ecosystem: Host-associated > Plants > Phyllosphere > Phylloplane/Leaf | place... | reverse complement strand
CAGGGTGTGGTGATCGCGATCGATCCATCCATCCCATGGCGGCGGCGGCGACGGCGGCGGTGGTTGAGAGGCTGGTGTTCGCGTTGAACGGGCGGCGGTACGAGGTGGCCGCCGCCGACGTGGACCCGTCGACGAGGCTGGTGGAGTTCATCCGGACGCGGACGCCGTTCAAGGGCACCAAGCTCGGCTGCGGCGAAGGTACGTGCGTGTTCACTCTCGTTCAATTCAATCTCATCGTCAGGGTCTGTATTTCGCCGCGTGCATGCACTGCGCAGTCTGCATGCATGTAATAAAATCTGCACAGCTACGGTTATAATTTTAAAGAGATACTCCCTCTGTCCAAAAAAACAAATCATCCTAGAATTTTAGGACAAATTAACAAGAAGGTAAAATGACCATATTTGCCCCATATTTATTATCCTTATTTGGCGTTGATTGATTCTTACATGCGCATGCACTTTCTAAATAGGATAAGATGACATATTTTTTGAGACAAAATTTGAATCCTAGAATAATTTGTTTTTTGGGACGGAGAGAGTAATTATTATCTTGGCCGCCCTAAATAAAGTTGTGTTTAGTTTTTTGATCCTTTTCTCTTGAACTTGGCTATTTGACCTCCAAAACAAGTTTCATTTAGTTTCTTAGCTCTTCTGTCGCTTGAAGTTAGGTTTATAGTCTTATTATATATTCAAACATATCAGTTTAGATTTTTAACTAAAAAAACGGTAACATAAAAAAAAATTCGTGAATTTTGTTATTTTCCACAAGTAAAATAATTTCTAGGCATTTATAAATCTATTTTCAGTTTTTAAATCACAGAAACATGGCAAAACAGTAAAAAAATTACTGGAGTCATATCTAAACATGCTGGATCTAGAAAAATCACTAACATATCACTAGTAAGGTGCCTGTGTTAATGCCACAGATAAATTGCAGACTTACAAAATAAACACGGGTTCCAAAATTTTCCAGCACACCGTCCGCCATACACCGGCTGACCATCCGCCTTTCAAAAAGTTCGGGTGCATTATGTACAAAAAACACATGATGCATAATCCAAAATGAACTGTCATCAAACCATGTCATACATAGAATTTTGATGTATCATCTTAAGAAATGCTAGACAAAAAGCATAAACCATCTCAGAAGGACAGGCTCAAGGCTGTCGTTTCCCCTACTTTTTGGAAGCTAATCAGAGCTTGAAAATTGGTATTAGGAGTTCAGGACATGATAGGCTAATGCAATCCCATGCTCTCAGTTGGAGGAAGTCGAAGATTGAAGCCAACCTCTGATTCTCAACAATTCATGGTTACAAAGCCCTGCATCAAATTCACATTATCCATAGAGACTAAAAACAACCACAATATGAATTAATTGTACAGCGATGTTAAATTTGTTGCATGCCACTGCCCACTATCCAATAACTAAAACTTTGCTAGTGCAGAAATTCTCTGCACGAGCATTTAATAATCTCATATATATAGATATATATCATAAGTTTTTTTTTCATGTGCACTTCAACATTAGACTTTACCTCTGCATGTTTTTTCTTGCGATGGAGAGCTGACCAACACCAATGTACTTCCAGCCCTGATAGTGCCATTTGAAAATGATAACCCATCAGCCAGCAATGTTATAATTATTTACAAAGGTTGGAAGAACAAGAGCATAAACAGAATGAACACACAGGTACCCCCACTTCATGTTGAATTGAAAAAATCTGGCCTGGGCTGGTCCACCGAACCTGCTTATCCACCGATCCAGACCAGCCACAACATGCAAGAACCAGCTGCGGCTGGGGTTCTTTCCCACCCAGCCGAACAGGGCGTTGATATTAGTTCATCTCACCAGGCTGCTGTTACCAAAGTGACTCATCGTCAGATCAACATACAGGAGTGACACATATTATCCGCCTGAACAGATCAAACATCAAGGTAACCAATTTCCATAAATAGTAGAAACGGTGGTATTGAATCCAGACAACTCGGTTTCAAATGGTTTCCCTGAGATGTGGCCACCATTTTAACTATTTTGTGCAAGAACAAAAAAAAATGATTAGACTCTGAACCTACAGATTGGCATGCACACACTAAGTACCTATCTTCACATCTAAACAGATGCTATTAGCCTATTATTAGTCAGACAATCATTGGTTAGTATTCAGCTGAACTTAAACTACCACAATTGTGTCACGTACTAAATACAGACTATACATGTATACGCACAACAGGACCAAACAGGACTGGAACCAACCACCGCAAAACATGCTAGTTCCCAAAAATCTCTGAGCATTATTTTGGCTTTTGGTTTTTACAGCACAAAATAATCCTCACAAGGTATGAAAATTGTCCCCTAAATGGTGTAGAGAAGACAACCACCAAATACCCAAGAGTCGAGTTTCTATAAACCAGGAAAGATATTATGTAGCAAACAATTCTGAATTTGGACAGATCTGTAATTGGAATTCCAATTGGACAAGACTGAATTTTGTCAACATATATGAACTTTTTATAATTCAGTGCCTAATTTGGCCAGTCAATCAGCAACGCACCCTTGCAAGAACATGCATACTGCATATCAGAGGCTTGCACTGAAAGAAAAAAACTTGTATCAGTACTTGCGAGGTGCTTGCAATTGTGCAGAAAAATCTCAGTACTTGCAAAAGCTAGGTCATAGTTATTGCCAAAGCTCACAAAAATTAACAAAATAGCACAATAGCACAGCATATCAATTAAATCTTCTCCACTTGAACCGTCCATCTAAAACATAAACTGAGGGTTTTTAATGGTCACCTCGGCGTCATTTGCAAAGGAGCAAGTGGTCTTGAGGGAGAGGCCATTGTCCTCAGCATGCTCCAGTCAGACGGGAGAGGAGGCCTATTACTTTAGGTGAGACCTGTATGAAATACCATCGGAAAAGCAATTTCCAGAGGAACTATCAATATAACAGTACATGCTCATGAAGAGGAAATAATCTGACTGAACCATAGCACAGCTTTGTACAACCTTAAAGTTAACAAGCTAATTTCAGTAGATATATTATGCACTGATGGTAAAATGGTTATGCCATTATTATATCAATAAAGTTACACAACAAGCAAGGGAACAAACAATACTTTGAATGGCAGTAACAAACAGGAGGATTACATCAAGAAAAGAGAAATTATCTGTAAAATGGTACTGCAGTTGTACACATCTTATTCTACAAGCATTCCGGATTCTCTCCAGCTAAATGGCCATGCAGCATCTACCAAGTACTGTAAATAACAAAGCTACAAACTTGCCTGCAGATTTTCAGAAATGTTGTGATTAAAAGCCCTTTACTGCATTATGAGAATGGATATCACGTTTATGTATGTTTAGCTGGAGATTTGCAGTTTAATAAAGACCGGCATTGTGCAGTTAAGTGGGATACATTTAGTGCAAGCAGCTACCATACGCTAACTTGTGTACTACTCCAATTCTAGTGCACCCTCAGAGCGGAAAGAAGAGTAATCAAAGCAGCAGGAAGCTAGTGGTCAACAGACAAGCGTGGATGAGCTCAGCACATACAGCGCCAGATCAGCATCGACCATCGTCGCCGTCCCAATCACAGCAGCCCTCGCTCCTGTCGTGCTGCTGGCGCACCTGGTTCTTCTTCCAGCACTCCATCCAGGTCGCCCCAAGCCACGCTCCACGGGTCCATGGATCTCGGTTGCACTGCGCAAGCAACCAAGCAATTGAGGACACAGCTCGCTACGGAGTAGGGACTGGATTGCCAGATTCCAGCATTGGATTGTGGGGTCATGCACCTGGAAGGCTTAGATCTGCGAAGGGGAGCGGATGGATCCTCTTGCCTCCGCCTCCGCCGCCGCAGCCACTCATGTAGGACGGCATGAGCGCATGCTGCTCCGCCAGGATGTTGTCGACCTGTTAAGCACAGCGAGCACAACCGGATTCAATTTCGACAGATGCAAAGCAATGCGCCTAGCAGAAACAGCAGCAGGAGGAGGAGCTGAATCCGCCGTACCATCTGGCCGTTGGTGAGGAGTGGGACGTTGGGGACGGCGCTGAAACCGGCCGGGTGGTGCGAGTCGCCGCGGATTCGGCTCCGCTGCCCCGAGCTGCGCTTGCCCCGCGGCCAGCCGCGCCCCCCGCCCAATCTGGAGCAAGTCGTCCAATCGTTGGTGGGTGCGGAGCCCCTTCCCTGCGACGCCATCGGTGGCCTGTTATCGAGCCGTGGGCTGACGCCGCGCGGCACGCCGGCCGTGGAGGGGGCGCCGCACGCCGTAGCCCCTTCACCCGCCCCTGCCGTCCGTGTGCCGCGGCGCACGGCGGCCGCGTAGCCCCTTCCGCCGCTCGCGCCGCACGTCCTGTGCGTAGCCCCTTGAGCCGCCCGCGCCGCACGGCGGCCGTCCCGCACGCCGGGCGCGGAGGCTGTTCCCTCGCCCCTGAGGGCAGCTGCCTGCGCCGCACGGCGGCCGGCCCGCACGCCGGGCGCGGAGGCCGTTCCTCCGCCCCTGAGGGCGGCGTGGGCGAGGCGTAGGCCTCGTGGGCAG
>Ga0268330_1000071_pt1 | contig 4548 bp, 3 predicted proteins | sample G5R3_NF_17JUL201_FD_189918 | JGI IMG/M metagenome (GOLD analysis project Ga0268330, IMG submission 189918) | Phyllosphere microbial comminities from switchgrass, GLBRC, Michigan, United States - G5R3_NF_17JUL2017_LD1 | ecosystem: Host-associated > Plants > Phyllosphere > Phylloplane/Leaf | place... | reverse complement strand
GATTGGGGCAGTCTGACGGGGATCTCCGATCGCAATAACGACCTTGCCTCCGAAGGGCTCCTGGATTCCCGTTGCGACCTGTAGAACTGCGTCGACCGCCTCTATAACTGCGCGATTCAACGCCCAGATTTCATCGATGACGATGGCCCGCGCCGCACGAAGGTACTCCATCCTGCGGCTTTGTGGGGTTAGGGTTGAGGTGAGAGGAGTACCCTCGTCTTCGTCCGCGTCCAGCACCGGTATTCCGAACATCCGGTGCACTGTCGCTCCACGCTCGAATGCTGCTGCGGAAAGGCCAGTCGCCCCGGAAACCGCCACAACCTGACCCAACGACCGCATACGATCGATCACGGCGTGTATCACGAAGGTCTTTCCGCGACCTGCCCGACCTTGGATGAGAAGTAGCCGCTCTTCTCCTGGATTCTCGATCATGCGAAGCGCCTTGTTGTACAGTTCTCTCTGCTCGGGGTTGAACCTTTCGCGAGCCTGGTCGCATCGATCACGGAAGACGTGACGACGGGACAGGAAGGCGGCCAACTCTGCGGCGACCTCTTCTGGGCGGTCGTTATCCATCAGTCGCAGACCGTACTCGACGGGCGACGTGCCCAATCGATATAGTGTCTCGGCTATCGATGCCATAGCTGCATTGTCGGCCATGGCGAGTTCTTGTTCACTCGGCGCCGCAGTGCCCCTGGGTACGAAGTCCGCACTGAGTGCTCGCCGATTGTCGTCCCACAGCCTCTGAGCTGGCGCACCGTCTATGATGAGAAGACAGAAGAGGTGCCGCAATGACCTCGGTTCCTGCCGCAGATCGATCGCTTCTTGCAGGGCCAGAGAAGCCTCATCTTGATCCTCAAAAAGACCGAGAAACGTCGCCGCCGCCTGAAATGTTGGATGCGTCATCCTCGCTGGAGTTCCTTGCCCGGTGGTCCGGAGATCACGGAAGCCGGAAGCCGGCTTGTGCAACAGAAGTTGGCGGATGTAGAATTCCTCTCCCGATCCAGGGCGCACCGCTTTGACCCGCGCGATCTTGACCCGTCGTTGTCGACGTGATATCACCTGCGGCTTGAAGTTTTGGTCTGGATGCGACTGCTCAAGGTAACAGCCTTCTGGAAGTGCCTGCGGGTTGTCTTGGCGAAGTTGCTCCGCAGTAGCACTTCTTGCCACGGTTTGCTCGAAGTATTCGACATAGCGGAGGTCCGCAAACTCCGCTGGTCGCAGGAAGTACCGGATTAACGTGCTTGCGGACGAACGTGGAACCCCCCGCCCGTTGAACTGAGCACGGTTCTGTCCTTGAGTGTGGACGCCCAAGCGTGCGACGCTGGGTTCCTTGATCGTCAGTTCGTAGCCGGAGATACGCCAGAAGGCTTCCGTAGCGGATAGATAGCGACCCTTGATGTATGCGTCCGCCGATATCTGCGCCGCTTCTTCGAAGCTCTCTGGCCTATCGTCTTCTGCACCATCCACGAAGCGATAATCGACGTAATCAGGCCCCTTGTGAATGTATTTGACTGCTCGTGCCAAAGGTTCAGTTAGCATCGCAGTACTTTCCGCTCGAAAGGGGGGGGGGGCGGACGGACTGATGCTCACACATATACACAAAAGTGTCGAGGGTCAACGAAAAGTCGATGTGCGTATGGCCTTCCCACGCAAGAAGAAGCATTGGAGAGTATTGAGCAGTCCACTGGTCCGCCTCGCTCCGCCGACGGTAAACGACTCTTGAGGTGACCGGATCGACATGCGTCACCGGATTGACGGGGTGCGGGAATTGATAGATGCATCGGCCGTCGCGATAGCACCGACTGTTAGTGGCTGCGTGACCATTCCGATCGATGAGGTGATACTCCGAGTGCTGCATGAAGCGGAGCACCAATTCGCGTAGTCTTGGATGCGTCCTCTCGTCTGGAATCTCCGCAGAGGCAATCAGGTCGATCTTGTCGATGGGGCACTCTTCACGGGCCTGACGGCCACGCGATCAAATGAACCATAAAATGACAGTGGAAAATTTGATCAGCACGTCTGCGGAAAGCCGAGAGTATGTGGGAACAGCCAATTCTCACCGCGAAGACTATATGCGCGTGGGGCAGGCCGCGCTTCTGAAACTCCGTGACCCGGACGATATAGGCAAGATCGGTCCACTCTCGTTTGATCAGGGCGATGATTTTGTGAAGCCGCGCACGAAAGACCCGGGCGGTGACCTGAGGAATGGATGTAGCCGTCTGTCCCGGAGTGAGCATCTCCACTATCTCCGGCCACTCTGGGTTCGTTGTGAGCGTTATCATGCCTTGTGGCGGGCCGTAGCGTTTGGCAAGTGCCAAAGCATCCGCGACGTGTTCGGCGCGATGAGCCCTCGATCCAATGAAGGAAGAAGGCAATGCAGACTGATACTGCTCGCCTTCATTGTCGCCGAGATCGTCACCGTTGAGCTCCGTGACCTGATGAGATCGTTGTCGCTCTTGCGCCGTTCCGAGCGATCGTACGATGTACTCGAGACGCTCATCCTCCATGCGGCAGGCCATGTCGATCGTGTACAGATTGCCGAGTTTCCAGAACTGGGCGAACCTGGCCTCTGTGAGAAGTCGGAAGCGATAGTACTGACGCTGAGTCCATCCTCGTACCGGCCAGCCTGGAGTCCCTTGAGGGAACAGAATTGGGTAGGACAGCGGTTCGTAGAGGGGATTGCGGACGCTGAGCCTTGACGGCGACTCGTCGGAGGCGTAGTGAACGACCACGACCCTTGCGTCACTTCTAGCTCCGGCGCCATACCGCAGTATTCCAGCGACTTCGCGCGTTATAGGAGCCACACGGAGTTCTATGTGCAAGTTCTGCAGGTCGTTCTGCACCGGATCGATGTCGGCGACCCTACGGAATTGCTGAAGTAAGTCGTTGAATTGCTGCAGCTCCAAACGGATGCTGCGCGCCCACACCTGACAGGCAAACTCCACTGTCAGTAACTTTGAATGTGTTGCCTGGTGCGGTCTGTCACACGCGCGCCGATGTACTCACTTGAGGCGCGCGATCAAGTGTTGCTGCGTCCAGACGCTCCGGGTTGTAAAGGTACAGACTGAGAGGTGATTCGTTCCTATCCATCGGAAACACGCGCTGATAGATAGTGCCTTCGATCGCGAGAGCGGGAGGGCCGGGGCCAAAGACGACGCGCCGCTCAGAGTAAGCGTGGGAAGCAAAATGAAACGTCTGGTTGATCTTCAGAGACGATTCGCCGATGAGCCGATGCGTGGATATCTCCTTCAGGAACGGAGTGAGATCCGGGAGTGGGTCGAGCATGGCATCGCCTTTCTTGCAGCAGGAGAATGGCGTCTCCCAGTCCAGAAGCACAGCGCCGCAGAAGGCGCATGGTAGTCCCCACGTGCATCGAAGCGGGTCGCGTGGTTCTTGTTCCATCTCCTGAGTGCGCAGATGTTGAGCCGTCCACCAAGATGAGTTCTCCAAGAACTGCATATGCGCCTGACGGTCTTGATCCCGGCGTTCTTGCTCTGCGTTGTTTCGCGCCCGTTCGCGGAACGTTCTTGAGCTTTGACGGGACAACGCGCGCTGATGGGCGGCTCTGTCTGCATCTGCATCATCTGCATTGGATGCATCGTGTCTCTGGTTTTGTTGACGCTCACGCAATGCCCTGGAGCTGTTGCGGGAGCGCTCACGCCGCAAATCAGCGAGACCGTCCGATGGAATGCGCTCCGGATGCTGCTGAATGATAGTCTGTATGCGTTGACGACCTAGCCGTGCGAAAGGCTGCAGGGAAGTTGAATTGGATGCGACAGGCATGTCGTGTGGAATGCCAGATTGCTGGACCTGGATGTTGTGGTGAGTCGGTTTCCAGGGGACGACCGGATGATGAACAAATTTCCGGATGTGAGCGGGAAATAGAAAAATAGGAAATCCAGTTTGGCTGGCACACTTGCTCACCTTAAGCTGGGACTTAAGAATTTCTTTGACTTATTAAGCAGTTAAGCTCGGGACGACAGCTGATCGCTGATCGTTGAACACCCCGTTCAATTTTTGTTTCTCTCGAAGCGAGAAGCTCTCTCGGGATAAACGTCTGCAGTCTGGGGCCTGGGCGTTGAGGCGGGTGCGCTGCTGCGAAGGGAAGAGTGTGCTTTCGTCTTTATGTATGACTGCGGGCGTTTGCAATGAAGCAGTGTCACAGAAGCTTGCATCTCGCATCGCCTCCGGGACTTGGAGATTTTTCCGTCCTGAACTCATGATACTGTCGTTTGGCCCGAACCCGAGCAGGCGAGGGGATCACTTGCGCGTTGCGCCCTGGCGGATCACACGATTGAGCAATGAGTAATGAGCAATGAGCGAATGAGCACGCAGCGGGGGGTCCGGGGGGTGCAACCCCCGGCGAATGGCGATGTGGATTGTGGACTACTGCCTGAGCAGTGGTGGTGATCGGTGATGCGGAAAGGGTAAAATGAAGTTTAAATTTCCAGCAAGGTGTGTGGTGGAAGTGGTCAGAATTGATAGAGAGATTGGTCACGCAGAAATTGTCACCAAACTCCCAATTACAGCTTTATATTACTAGGGATT
>Ga0268330_1000070_pt1 | contig 4595 bp, 5 predicted proteins | sample G5R3_NF_17JUL201_FD_189918 | JGI IMG/M metagenome (GOLD analysis project Ga0268330, IMG submission 189918) | Phyllosphere microbial comminities from switchgrass, GLBRC, Michigan, United States - G5R3_NF_17JUL2017_LD1 | ecosystem: Host-associated > Plants > Phyllosphere > Phylloplane/Leaf | place... | reverse complement strand
CAAGGTTTTGGGGCTTTCCAATCTACATTTTGTCCCTTGAACTTTCATTTATGCTCATAATCTTGTTTTCAATTGTAACTTTCCAGGAACCCCAAAGTGCACCCCCTGCTATTAAGGAATATGGGAATGGCGATCCAAAGCTGAGGAAATCTTGTGTTGACAGGCAACTTGTAGGTCACTAAAATTTACGTTTAAATTGCTTATGCAAACATGCTAATCTGAAGCTTTTATTTCTGTAGGAAAATGTGGATGCACTTATTGACTGTGTAGGAAAAAAATCTTGGATATTCTGCTGGGAAGCCAGTTGCTGCTTTTACCATATACAAATGTCTTCTTCATTGGAAATCATTTGAGGCGGAGAAGACTAGTGTATTCGATCGTCTCATTCAGCTAATAGGATCTGCAATTGAGGTAACCAGGAACTGGTATTTTAGTCAAAACACTGAAACATGAAAAATACCAAATCAGCCATTCAACAAATAAACAACTCATCCTTTGCTAATAAAGATAAGAATTACTCCAGCACTGGACAATGTAGATGTGTGAAAACTGGGCATATGAAGAGATCTAATTCACATGCTTTTTTTTCTCTAACATAACACATTCTTAACGCCAATGCAATAAGCTATGGCAGCATTCACTGTTCTTTTGGTAATCAAATTTCTTCTAAAAATTGAGCCTGCAGCTATGTTCTCTTGTGAGTTTAGTCATTTACTATGCTTTTGAGTTTTACAAGTTTCAAGCTTATTATTTCAATCTTCTTTCCAACCCACTCACTTTGTCCAGTGTTTGATGCAGAATAAGGATGACAATGACAACCTTGCTTACTGGCTCTCGAATACATCTAGCTTACTGTTCCTACTGCAGAGAAGCCTCAAGGCTGCTGGTGCTCCTGGTAGTGTTTCACGAAAGAAACCTCCTCAGCCAACATCATTATTTGGCAGAATGGCTCAAGTATGTTACTGATGCTTGCTTGCTTGAAAACTGAATCAACAAGTTGGGGAATATGGTATAACATAAATCCATTTGTCTAGGGCTTGCGCTCAGCATCTTTTGCCAACATGCATGTCGAAGCAACAGATGTTGTCCGCCAAGTTGAGGCCAAATATCCTGCCTTGCTTTTCAAGCAACAGCTAACGGCTTATGTGGAGAAGATATATGGAATCGTCCGGGACAATATTAAAAAGGAACTATCATCTTTGATTTCTCTATGTATCCAGGTAACACATCCTATCTGTAGTTTCTTGCTTGTTGATAAATTCATATTTAGGATTAGGTTCTAAACATTGGCTCAAAAAATTCATGGTTTATCATCCTTGATTTTGTTCAATCACAAGGCCCCAAGAACAATGAAAGCTAGCATGCTGCGAGTTTCTGGACGATTATCTGGTCAATCTCAGAGTCAGAGCAACCACTGGCAGAAAATTATTGAAAGCTTGGATAAGCTCTTAAAGATACTGCAAGATAACCATGTATGTCTCTTATTATTTCCATATGATTCACTTTTAATGGTCTGCTGGGTGCCTGGATGTATGTTTACTGTTGTTGTTTTTTATCCTCAGGTGCCTCCAGTTTTAGCTCAGAAAATCTTTACCCAAGTATTCTCATACGTTAATGTACAGCTATTCAACAGGTGAACTTATCTTTCAATGTCTTGATTTTTATGCATGTGGAAACTAGTGTAGTGAATGATTGCAGCTTTTGTTCTGCAGTCTATTGCTTCGCCGTGAGTGTTGCTCCTTCAGCAATGGAGAGTATGTCAAGGCTGGTCTAGCTGAGCTGGAGTTGTGGTGTGCAAAGGCAACAACTGAGGTGATCTGCTTTCTGTGTAAATGGCTTGATTTATTTTATTCTATTGATTACTGACTGAAGTTTCGTGGTTACAGTATGCAGCATCTTCATGGGATGAACTCAAGCATATTAGACAGGCTGTTGGCTTTTTGGTATGACTCGTATTTGATTTAGTGGCAGCCTATAGATCAGTCATACTCTTATCTTTGGATGTACACTTGGTTGCATATTCATAGGTCGGACACAAGATGAACACATCACTTTCTGTTGTTTGATCTTGCGTCTGAACTGAACTTGTGTGCCTTTTTAGTTTTTAAGAGTTGACTCGTGTATTAAAATCGTTTTAAATGCTCGTTTCAGGTTATATTCCAAAAATTCAGAATATCTTACGATGAGATAGTCAATGACCTATGTCCGGTAATATCTCAGTACTTCAAACCTACAAATCAACATTTGATATCTTGTGTTGTTCTTCACTTTCATCCACTTGTTTCAGAGTTTGGAAGCATCTTGTTTCTAACACATGTTTTACTGTCCATGCATGTAGATCTTGAGTGTCCAACAACTGTACAGAATATGTACACAATACTGGGATGACAAGTATAATACCCAAAGTGTTTCATCAGATGTGAGTTCCTTTTCTGAAAAGATCGCCATTATATGTGCTATGTTATTTGTCAAGAAATTTCTACTTGTTGGGTGGAAAAGTATAAAACTTCACTATTCCCTTGTTTTATGGAATTGATAAATGTGGAAATTATAACATTATATCACTCCACGCACGCGCACACAGGTTCACTGCACAGCCTGCCTGTGCTGCAAATTTTCACGCCGTATTAAATGGAAAAGGAAAGTAACCTGGCCTTCTAATGTTTCAGGTTCTTAGTAACATGCGGGTGCTAATGACAGAGGATTCTAACAGCGCCGAAAGCAGTTCATTTTTGTTAGATGATAATTCGAGGTAACACAAGCACCACTTGATCAGGCTGTGGGATTCTATTGTATTTGCTCAGATGATTTGTGACAATATGACAATCTTGGTCTTGTTTACCTGCAATTGCAGCATCCCATTCTCGGTGGACGATATCACCAACTCAATGCAGGAAAAGGACTTCTCGGATCTCAAACCGGCCGAGGAGCTACTCGAGAACCCTGCCTTCCAGTTTTTACAGGATTAGGGCTTGTGAACTCTCGAGCTTTACACTGCTAGATCATTTCTTGATTTGTTGTAAATTGTTTTTTCAACCCTTTCTACCCCACATGTGCCTTTTGTTTAGTTTTCAGCTAGTTTTTGTAAAATCCATATAGGTATTTGTTAGGGGCAGGGATGGGATTCCCCCCTTCACAGTTAGAGAAGCCATATCTTTTAAAGCGGGGCAAATGATTCTTTGTAGGGCAGCATCAAATCGATCTTTTACCCAAGGGTGGTAAGGAGAAGGGGAAGAGGCGATGTTAGTAGCCTCTTCCCAGTTATAGGCCTTGTAAATTATATATATACTGTAAATCGACAGTGCAAGGAAAGAAAAGAAAGAAATCCATGATATACCAAATTCAGTTACTATGTTGGTGACATCTTGCTGTTGCTGTTGTGAGCTTGGTGCGAGGGATCATGATGCAGAGTACGTTTGTCGACCATGCATGTTCTGTTTAAGTGGCCTAGCGCCTTGGAGTGGAGAAGCTGCGTTCTTGGTTTCTCGTTGATGAGCTGTAGAGTGGTATATGCTCTTCTCTTGTGCCGAAACGGCGGTTTGTCGGTGTGTCGATGTCATCATGCTTTAGGCTGTCTACTTGTGAAGTTTCGTTTCAAAAAAAAGAAAAAGAAACTATCGTCTGGTTTTGTTTTGGTCATTTCGTGGGAGAGGACGTCTGGCTGCCTGCGATGCGAGTCGCCCGCCATCGGATTTCGAAGGTTCGGATTCCTGCGCCAACCTTCTCTCTCTCCTTCCCTTCCGAAAACAAGTAGTAGTAGTATAGGAGAGAACATTCCCCGGGAAAGCACTCCAGGCCTCCCACTTTCCAAATCTACCCTCCCCGGGATGCCCTACCCCGGCATTTATGCGCATCGATAAGGGGCACCTCCGTCCACACACAATAAACAACGCATAAAAAAGCGAGGATGCTGCTGACGGCTCCTCTATCTCTCTTGGCATGCGCTGCGCTGCAACGAAATTCCTGTCCATTTCCATCCGCCCCGCGTTGGAGGCGTTCGCGTCCCTTCCCTTCTCCCGAATCCGCCGCCGCGCTCGATCGAGATGGCAGTAAGTGTTCTTGATTCTTCTTGGTTTGCTCCGCGATTACCGTTTCGTTCTTGGACCGGTGGTTGGTTAGTTGGATTGTTTCTCGAGGTCGAGGAACCAAAAAAAGACAGCCTTACTTTGCTGACTGCTCCCTGTTTATAGAGAAAGAAAAGTAAGAAAGGGACGGGCGGCCGCCTTCTTCCTCCCACCCAATTCTTCCCTCTCCCACGATTTCTCCCCCCTGCCTAATTCGCCATAGGCGGCCGGTGGCACAAGGCAGAGGAGAGCCTCCCCTCGTCCGCGAGGCAGGCCTCGCAGTCACAATCCTTCCTCCACGCCATGCGCATGCGCATGCGCTCGCGCTCCTGCTCCTTCCCTTCTCACGGTGCTGGGCGGGGCAGGGGTTGAGGAATGGGGATCCGCACCAGCCTGTTTCGTTTCTAAGTTCGTGTCGTGATTAGTAGCCATACCTTGGCGCCACGTACCGGTCCAGGAGTTTTTTATTCTTTGCGGGATTCCATCCGGTTAGTCGAGGATTTGTTCTTTTTTTTTCCTGATGTGTGGTAA
>Ga0268330_1000063_pt1 | contig 4730 bp, 2 predicted proteins | sample G5R3_NF_17JUL201_FD_189918 | JGI IMG/M metagenome (GOLD analysis project Ga0268330, IMG submission 189918) | Phyllosphere microbial comminities from switchgrass, GLBRC, Michigan, United States - G5R3_NF_17JUL2017_LD1 | ecosystem: Host-associated > Plants > Phyllosphere > Phylloplane/Leaf | place... | reverse complement strand
ATAGAGTGGAGATATAGAGAGTGAACGAGTGCAGCAAAACTGAATATAGAGAGGAGAATCTTGATGACTAGGCAGGAATATTCCTTTTAGAGAGTGAATTTAGAGAGTGACGAGTGCGGAGAGCCTTATCTAATCTGCGCATTGGGGCTAGCGTGAGGAGTACAGGTTGGCTTTTGTAGGTAAAAAATGTTTAGAGAAAACTCGCTCTTTTATAGTGTAGATAAATAAGTGGACAGCAAAAGCATACGAAAAATGATCAAAATGGGACCATATGCTCCTGACTATGCAAAAAAAAATCATAAAAACGGGACAGCAATCCTGAAAATGATTGATCCACTTAGATGGACCAAGGAACCACAATCCTGATAGAACTATAAATGCTTAATGTGGATATTATCTGGTTTTTCATTATCAGACACAAAAAAATCAATCATTGTCATGCAAAAAAGAAGTTGCTTACCAAGTGCTTGTTTCATGAGAGCAGTCACCTAATTTCCCAAGCGCACTACCTGATTAGCAAAAAGTATCAGGAAAGAAGATGAGATGAGAGAGAACACTAAACATGGAGAAGACAATAAAACTACGTACAGCAGCACTGCAGTCTGCAGACAACGCGAAGGAAAATTTTCTCCCTACCCTCTTTAAAAAAACTGGAAAAGGGATTAAAAAAAGAAGCACTGCCAAATCTGAAGTGCCAAGGGGGTGAAGACCAAAGTCAGAGGAAAAGTAGTATAGAGCTCTGTAGGAACTAAGATGCAATATGAGATAGTAAACACATGTGTCCATGCCTAACTTTTTACTTTATTTTGTCACTGTTGTTTTCTGTAACTACAACTTGATTACTAAATTCTTAGAGAACATTCTTCTATTATGTAAACATTATGAGAACATCCATAATGGAAAGAAGTCGATCGGGTAGAAATATGAAACTGTTGCTCCAAGACCCCATCAGGGCAAGCAAGAAAATTATTTGTTTTGATGTTTAGTATCCTAGAGGATTATTTTAATTTTGATTAATCTTAAATATCTACCATGATTAATCATGAGACTCATTGTGCCACGGATAAATTGTAAAAACGTACCTATCAACATACCACTGTCACATGCAAAACAACAGCCATCTGGGTACCATGCATTTGTTGCTCCAAGGCCATAGAGGATTGCACCTGCATGACTGGTAAATAAATAAAATGTGTGTATCAAGCAATCAGAGTAGGATCCACATCGAATCCAATGCAGCAACTACCGTAACTTCCAATAAAATCTCTTAAGTACAAAAGAAAGGAATTTGATTGCCCTAAAAGATAGTAAAAAAGTGTTTACAGGAGGAGAAATAATTTCAAGCCTCCAATCAAACTTTATGCAAACTACCACATGAATAAGCTTTGGAGACTCTGATGGTAGCTAATCAGCATCCTTTGGCAGTTCATAGCATTAAAGTAGACATGTACATTTGTAGTTTATATAAGGGGAACAACCGTACACAGCTAGATGACAGAAACAAAGCCACAGCAAGAGTTGCATAGCTCATTGCTGATAAGAAGGGCCCTATTTGAGTAGTTTCAGTATGAGGATGAGGGTTAGAACTTCGTCACATGGTGGTCGAGCAATTAGGAACATAGAAAATGAAGAAAACAGTAATGATGCATTATATGCCACACAACTAAATCTTCAAAAATCAGGAATTCTTCATATAACATGTCATTGTTGGAGCTAATTGAACTCAAAATAAAAGCGCATTTCAATCTCATGAACAGATATACGAGAAGTAGACTACCAGCCCATAATCACTGCAGTTAATTGATTAGAAAAAATAAAACACTGCTCACAGTGGACGTCATCTGGTAAGCATGGTTGTAATATAGTTGGAAAAATGTAAGCATGTGTAGCGGCACAAAAAACAGTTAGAGAAAACCTGACCTAAGCTTTCAAAATGGTAAATTAGGCATGAAGAATAGTTAAGGCGTGTCATATGGTCAGTGTCGATATTTATGGTTGAAAATTTGATGCCCAACCATTCATGCCATGCCAGTAGCAAGCTTCTAAATAACTTCATGCATGTCAGTACTTACTACTTGGTAGCAACATAAATGCATAGACCCTGATGCTGTTAATGTTAAATCACCAATTTGGAATAACTTCTCTCTCTTAAAAACTGAATCACCGTAGTCAGAACTGAATAACTCATTATGTAAAACAGTAACGTTGAGAAGGAAAACTTAACATTATAAAGAAACACTCATTGGAAACTCTGTAAAAAAACTCATCAAGCAAGAGTAAGATTATTCAAGAATTATCAAGTGCCCAAAAGGATACCTTATAGGGCGAGACAATGGAGGGGCACGCATGCCAATCTTGTAGCCTCCACCATCTGCAATATTGGACAACAGAACTGCTTAATTCAGTATGAAGAAAGAGCATTACATTTCATATCAGCACCGAAGGTTGGATCTAAACATTTATTCATGAATTATATCTAAAAATCGAATAACATGCAAGATCATGAAATGAGATAACAACAATAATTCTTGGACAACATTTTGACCTCCCCTTAAGGTTCGATGCTAAAATAGCTGAACACCAGAAGTTTGACTACACTACTAACTTGGAAGGCAAACATGACAGATGCTATTTATATATGGAAAACAGAAGAATAAGAAGTGAACCGAGGAAGCATTTTTAAATTTTAATGTTATCAGCTAATATTAAATCAAAGAGAATGAGCAATCATGAGAAATAGCCTAAATACCGATGCACCAACATGAATGATAGCAAGGCCAAGGCTTCAACCATAGAAGGCACATGCTCTGCCAACAATCAAAGAGTGATTCTCGCGTGCCCATGCACGCAGGTTCTCAGTAATGCTCCTCCATGCCTGTCCATGGGTATTTCATGCATTCCACCTTCAAATACTGAAACACACTCCCTTAATTAGGATGTCACAGAATGTTAAAAAAAATTAGGATGTCACAGAAAAGTAATCAGACCCACCCTTTCCTGTACGGAAAGGGGTAAGCTCTTCCTATTAGAGGTGGCATTAGTAGTGAATTAAACTGAAACCTAGATTTCATCCGTAAGCGAAGGGCATCTAAAAAAAGTACCATAAAACAACTGTAAAGGCCACCAATAGCCAACATCTTCGAGATAGCCACTCAAATATGGAGTCTACACAACTGATGTAACAAAACAGAAAGAAGCATATGTAATTTCAACTTAACTTGAAAGTTGTAAAATGACATGTCCATGTGTATGTATGTCAAAGTCACATCTTTAGAAATCAAAGCAGTGAAACAAACCTGTCAAAATTATTGGTTTGGCTAGGAAACGCCCATCGTCCGCACCTCATTAAATCGTTCGCACCATAAATATGTAGAATCAATTATCACAAATTAAATGAAGGAGTAAATCGACACGAAAGTTCTACAACCCATATTATCATATTGATATCTCAACTACATTATTACAAACTAATTGTATCTAACTACAAGGAACTGTAATTATCCTATGCTATAGATTTGTAAAACTTGTTATGACTAAGACATAACACAAATTTTAGATAAACAAAATTCAGTTCCCTTCAAGCAGATCACATGATCCAGGTTCAGGAGATGCAAGAATGCAACTATTAAAGGATCGTGTACCAAACATCATTTACATAATCTGAAGTAGCCTACATTTTAAGGATTTGGTGAGTCAATGGTGGTGAAAAGAATAAAAACACATTTACAAAAATCCAGTTTCTATATTCACATCAGATAACTCCGATGAGCGATTGGCTGTCATGGTTCGTGAGCACAAAAAAGAAAGTTAATACTTCAACTACTGCAGTGTAGGAAAATAGAGAAAAAAACTACTGCAGTAGACAGTAGTGTACCTCTTGTTCAACCATTGTGCCTACAAGGTGCCTTAGTGTTGGATATCTTCACTTGGCTAATTGTCAACGGAGTCACCTTTGAGAATGCCTTGATGTAAACCTTACTACAATGTCAAAACAAGATCAATTTTAGATAAACATCAACAAATTTTGATAATTAGTAGACATGAAAATCATTTAAATGCATTTCCAATAAGCTACAGAAGTAGTGCCTAAAAATAACTGAAGAGTGTAGGACTAAAAATAACGCACTAAATTAGCATGCATTCAAGATAGGAAACAAAGAGAGAAATGCTTATTATTCCTCTTCTATATTGTAGCGGAAATACTCACTCCTAAAATCTGAGCTCCTAAAACTTGGCTGTGGAAAATGATAGGAAACACCATCAATAGTTAGTTCATAATGTCATTCATATTCAGCTCATAGGAGAAATTAAAAAGAGAAACACATGAAGGTACTAAATTTCAAACTGCCATGTGCCAGGTTCAAATGTCATTCATATTCAGCTCAAAGGAGAAATTAAAAAAGAGGAACTGCATAACCAAAGATGTCTATGCGCGCGCCACAGGGTAAAAGGCGTACATCTGCCGATGCCAGGCCACCGCCGCTCCGCAGAAGGAAGACAAGCCAGCTGCTATAGGTGGCCAACTGGGCCGAGCCCGTTGGGCCAGCACGGGCACGGCCCGAGAAAGCACGGCCCGAGAACGGCCCGGCCTGTGACCGTTCGGGCTCGTGCCGTGCCCGTGCCAAGCACCGGGCCGTGCCTGGGCCGGCGAAGCAGCCCGCGGCACTAGCATGGGCCCGGCCCGGTTAGTGGGGCCGGCATGTTTGCGGCCCGTTTAAGCGCCGCTCCGC
>Ga0268330_1000060_pt1 | contig 4752 bp, 2 predicted proteins | sample G5R3_NF_17JUL201_FD_189918 | JGI IMG/M metagenome (GOLD analysis project Ga0268330, IMG submission 189918) | Phyllosphere microbial comminities from switchgrass, GLBRC, Michigan, United States - G5R3_NF_17JUL2017_LD1 | ecosystem: Host-associated > Plants > Phyllosphere > Phylloplane/Leaf | place... | reverse complement strand
AAGGTCTCCAAGCCGATTGTGGCTGGATTGCAGTGTCCTCCACCTCCTCCCAGGCCAAGGAAGAAAACTCTGCCGCAGGATTTCATCCCTCGCAGAAGCCGACGTGTTGCCAAGTTGCCGCCCATCTCTGATCATAAATCTGCTGAATCGGTTTGCCGTCAGTTGCAATTTATGAATGGTGAAGATGGTACTTCTAATGGGGAAGAAACCATTTCTGAAGCTGCCCTCGAGCATTATGCCAGGATTTTTGAAAATACTTTGAGCCATGATCATGTAAAGGCCCTTGCTGCCTTATTTGGGTGGAATGCGCCTTCGAGTGCGGAGGTGCGTTCTATGGCTGACATATCTGTGTGTTAAGAGCCTCCTTGTTTGGTCGATTTTTCATCTTATATGCTATGGCTCCTTGCAATATTTTGATTTGGAATGCAAGAGGTTTGAATAACAAATCGCGCCGAGATATGGTTCATCAGATTGTCCAATCATGTCAGCCAGCTATTGTCTGTCTACAGGAAACAAAGCTTGCTCATATCTCAGTTTATGATGCGTCATCCATCTTGGGGCAGGGGTTCCACTCTTTTGTGTATCTACCTGCTCGAGAAACAAGAGGAGGAATTCTGGTTGCCTGGAGAGAGGATGTTTTCACGGCTGAGTGTCACCGTGTACATCGTCATTCGGTATCGGTCAAGTTCAGATCAGACGGAGAGCATGAATGGTGGTTTTCTGGGATTTATGGGCCTCATCTGGACGCTGACAAACCAGCCTTTCTTGAGGAGCTAAGGGAAGTTAGAAGTCAGTGCAATGGGCCATGGATGCTTGCCGGCGATTTTAACATGATCTTTTGTGCAGAAGATAAAAACAATGACAATGTGAATAGAGCTATGATGGGGAGATTTCGTCGCTTTGTTAATGATATGGAGCTTAAAGAAATTCCATTGTTGGGCCGGAGATATACTTGGTCCAATGAGAGGGATTCTCCTACGCTTGTTAAGTTGGACCGGGTCCTTTGCACGAGTGACTGGGAGGATATCTACCCCGACTGTGTACTACAAAGCCATGCATCGGAAATGTCAGATCATTGCCCCCTAATCCTTGGCCTTAAGGATGGTGTCTATGGCAAAAGACGTTTTCACTTTGAGAGTTACTGGACACAGCTGCCCGGTTTTCTCGACACGGTTAAAAATTCATGGGACGAGCCGGTTCGAGATGCCGGCCCTTTTGAGCGCATTTCAATCAAACTTAAGAGGCTTACATGTGCTCTCCAGTCCTGGAGCGCCAAGAAGGTGGGACATATCAAGACACAACTGGCCCTAGCCCGTGAGGTGCTACATCGGCTGGAAATGGCGCAAGACAGGAGGCAGCTCTCACCTGAAGAAGACTGGCTGCGTAGAGAGCTGAAGCGCTACTGCTTGAGTTTGGCTTCCTTTGAAAGGACTATTGCGAGGCTTCGCTCTCGAGTCAGATATATTAAGGAGGGTGATGCAAATACCTCATTCTTCCATAAGCAAGCTGCCTTCCGTAAGCGGAAGAACTTTATTTCCAAGCTGATTGATGGTGATTTTGTGGCCACTGCTCAAGAGGATAAACAGGAGATTATGCACACCTTTTATGAAAATCTGATTGGGAATGTGGCTATTCGTTCCTCAACTCTGGACCTGCAAGCTTTCCATAGGCCGGGGTTGGATCTGTCCATGCTTGACAGTCCCATTACTGAAGAAGAGGTGTGGGCCACAATTAAAACCTTACCATCTGATAGAGCTCCAGGCCCTGATGGTTACACGGGCAGGTTCTATAAGGAGTGTTGGCCTGTGATCAAAGCTGACTTTATGGCTGCTATTATCACCCTGCAGCAAGGCAATGCCAGGGGGCTTGGACTTCTAAATGGAGCTTACATGACGTTGATTCCCAAGAAATTGGATGCAGCGATGGCCAAGGATTTCCGACCTATCAGCTTAATGCATAGCTTTGCTAAGTTGGTGACAAAAATTCTTGCTAACCGTTTGGCACCCCATCTAAATTCTATGGTGGCCACCAATCAGAGCGCTTTCATTCGCGGGCGGAGTATCCATGATAATTTTATTCTTGTCCAGCAAACTGTGAAGATCCTCCACCGACAAAAGGTCCCTAGTCTTTTTCTTAAACTGGATATCTCTAAAGCCTTTGATTCCGTATCATGGTCGTTTCTTTTGGAGGTGCTCGCTCATTTGGGTTTTGGTCGGTTGTGGTGCAACTTGATCTCTAATTTGCTGTCTACCTCCTCGACTCGTATCTTGCTGAATGGGGAACCAGGAGAAAGTATTCAGCACCAACGTGGACTCCGACAAGGCGATCCGTTATCTCCCATGCTTTTCATCCTTGTCATGGACGTCCTTAATAGTCTTTTTGTGAAAGCAGGAGAAGAGGGACTTCTTCAGCCTCTGTCCCCAAGAATTTCTGGACAGCGCCTTTCTTTGTATGCTGATGATGTTGCTCTCTTTATAAAACCAGTTGATGAGGAGTTGCAGGTTACAAGGGATCTTCTAAATGTCTTTGGTGCAGCCTCTGGTTTACAAACAAACCTTCACAAAAGTAGCATCATCCCAATCCAATGTGAAGATGGTTCCCTATCGGCTGTGAGTAATACCCTCCCTTGCACCATATCTGATTTTCCTTGTACCTACTTGGGTCTGCCTTTGTCTCACAAAAAACTGAGGAAAAATGATCTTATGCCTTGGATTGAAAAAGTGGCAGATAAGCTGCCAGGGTGGAAAGCATCTCTGATGAATAGGGCAGGGCGGATTACCATGGTTCGGTTTGTGCTCTCAGCTGTACCTATCTATCTTTTGATTGCCATCAACGTCCCAAAATGGTTTATTAAGGCAATTGACAAGATCAGAAGGGGCTTCCTCTGGAAAGGGAGAGAGCAAGCGAATGGAGGCTGTTGTCTGGTTGCTTGGGAGAAAGTTATGAGGCCTCTTGATCTGGGCGGACTCGGAATTATCAACCTGGAAGTTATGGCATGGGCGCTGCAAGCAAGATGGCAATGGCACAAGAAAACCCGAGTGGATCGTCCTTGGACTGATTTGGAACTCCCCTCGCATCCCAACTCCTTAGCCCTGTTTGCTATTGCAGTCAAGACGGAGCTGGGAAATGGAAACACTACTCTCTTCTGGTCAGATAATTGGCTGCATGGTACTTCGGTTGAGAATTTGGCACCTTTGGTCTTTGCAAGTGTGCCTCCCAGGATCCGTAAGAGGCAAACTATGGCAGACGCCCTAACCAACAATGGTTGGGTAGCTGCAATTCGAGGAGGTCTTTCATGGGTTGGTATCAGGGAATTTCTGAAATTATGGGATTGTGTCCAGGGTATTGTATTAAATGAGCAAGAAGACAGGCACATTTGGAAACTGGATGCAAAGGGATGCTACTCTTCTAAATCTGCATACCGATCCTATTTCCTGGGGTCTGTTACCTTTGAACCATGGAAAAGATTGTGGAAATCTTGGGCTCCTAACAAGTGCAAAGTGTTTCTTTGGTTGGCAATTCGGAACAGATGTTGGACAGCGGATAGGCTGGCCAAGAGAGGACTACCACACCCTGATCGGTGCCCTCTTTGTGATCAGGAGGGGGAGACAGTGCAGCATCTTTTAGTCTCATGTGTGGTGGCAAGACAGGTGTGGTTTAACCTTTTACAGCCTCTCAATCTGGGGGACTATATTCCTAGACAGCAGGAGTGCAGCTTTGCGGAATGGTGGCGTAAATTGATGAAGAGGGTGAAAAAAGAGTACAAGAGAGGAGTGAATTCTCTCATTATTCTGGGAGCTTGGCTGCTGTGGAATCACAGAAATGCCTGTGTTTTTGAGGGAGTAACCCCTTCAGTCAGTGCCATCATGTGTGCTTTCAAAGATGAACATAGCCTTTGGTGTCTGGCCGGCGCTAAAAAGCTGCAGGGCCTAGGTTTGGCTAATATAATCTAGGTTCTTGATCAAGGTGTTCTGGTCATGTTCTTATTTTTGCCATAGGCTAGTCTGGTTTTTTAGTTTTGAACCCGTCTCTCTTATTTGGTCCCCGTATGAGAGGTGGGAGATGTATGGGGACCTTTTTCTCTCTCTAATGCAATGAAGCGCAGCTCTCCTGCGTTTTCGAAAAAAAAAAATAAAGGGAACTTGGGAGGAAACAATTTTCAGTTTACAGGAAAGCTAGTGACTTTACCCTGTACAAGAAATTTTAACTGTAAAGAATGCATGGGCCACATTGTACAGACATCAAAGTCATATGTTCATACTTCTAGAGAAACCAAAAGTGAAGCAGCTGGTTTTCCAAAACACAACCGAAGCATAGAAAGGAAGAGATATACCTGGAAGGGCCTAACAACAGATTGAAGTACTTTGAGAGCATTAATGGTATTCCACTCAGGATGCTGGCCTGGACTAATAAGATTACTGCTCTGGATCACTAGTTTCAGCTGAGGGATAAGCTCAGGCCACAAGTTATCCTTGACAAAATCTTTTTCAACAACTTGGCGGAACTGTTGTGTAGAAATTGTAGAGAACTTAAGTCATTAGTAAAACAGCCTTACTAGTGAGGCATCTAGTTGCCAGGCTCTCGAGGGATATAGGACTTACAGCTTCAATCAGCACTCGAAGAATTGCAGGTTCTGCTTGGAGCAAAGTTTGGGCAAGTTGGTCACGAAACTCCTTGTAAAGCTGAGATGAAGACATGCTGCCTTCCATATTGCGCCGGATGAAATTCTTCAAGTACGTAGCGGCAGCAACT
>Ga0268330_1000058_pt1 | contig 4826 bp, 1 predicted proteins | sample G5R3_NF_17JUL201_FD_189918 | JGI IMG/M metagenome (GOLD analysis project Ga0268330, IMG submission 189918) | Phyllosphere microbial comminities from switchgrass, GLBRC, Michigan, United States - G5R3_NF_17JUL2017_LD1 | ecosystem: Host-associated > Plants > Phyllosphere > Phylloplane/Leaf | place... | reverse complement strand
GCGGAAGAAGGTGGAGGTGATCCGCATGCAGGGGTACTCGGGGACCCTCGAGCGCGCCGGGCGTGTCCTCTGGCTCGGGAGCCTCGTCTTCTCCAACCTCGAGGCCACCGGCAGGAAAGCCATGACCGGCATCCTCTGGGTCATCTGCGCCTCCAAACTGGTGCAGAGGATCTCCTTCACCGAGTTTGGGAAACGTTCCCTCGCCTTCGGCAAGAACGCCAGGCTCATCTCCTCCTACATGGCCCAAGTTGTTGGAAAAGATGGTACTCACCCCGGCCTCCTGCCGGGACCGGAAGATACTACGGACGACCTGCTGAAGAGATGCAAGTACGCGGTAATGGACGAAGACAAGCTGGTTGTCGAAGCCATCCCAAGTGGCTATAGGCTGAAGGAAGATCGCCACGACGTTGCCACCGTCGACAAAATCTGGGAGCTCGCGGAGACCGACCTTCTCCTCGCTTCTCTCGACCGAGGGAAGCGGCTGAGGAGAATGTGCCTGTCCTTCTCTCTTTTCAAGCTGCTCCGCCAGAGGTTCGAGCACCTGCCGGCACTGACCACGCCGGAGGCTCCAAGCTACAGGCAGATCATCTTCAGAGGCCTGCACGACCACACCCTCACAGCGGAGGTGCTCTTCGACGTGACCAACGACGAGCTCAACTTCCTCTGCGAGTACTACCACTCCGTGGTCCCCGTCGTTCTGGCGAGCCCCTTCTTCCTCCTCGCAAACTACATCCTGCTCCCGCTCGTCATCTGCATCCTGTGCTTCGTGCTCATCGTCCTGTGCAGCAACGGCGACGTCCCCTTCGCCTTCAGCACAATGTACAGCGACAACCACCTGACCTACTTCGGCGTCACCCAGATGACTCGATGCCTGCCGAAGTTCTTCCGGTCTCCGATCGTCTTCTTCCTCATTGTCGACTTCTCCATCACCTTCCTCCTCTTCATCATGTTCATCTATGAAGTGCTGTGGGAGTTCTTCGTGTTCCTGCTCTCCGACTGGTTCATGGTGTCGCTGCTCTGCAAGTACGCGACCGACCCCTCGCGGTGCAACGGCCGCACAGGCAGCGCCTTCTTCGGCTGGTCCATGCGCTGCATCCTGTTCGCGCGGAGCCTGATGCACCGCCCGAGCATCAGCTTCAACCAGTTCTCCGTGCTCAAGTTCTGCGGGGTAACCATCCCGGCCCACATCCCGCTCAAGTTTCCGATCCTAGTCCGGCAAATTCCTGTACCCAAACAAGTCAAGCATTCCATCTCGGATTACCTCACCAAGCTGTACGACCGTGACGGCAACGTGGCACCCAATGCTCCTGCTCTCGGCAATGGCAGGTCCGCGCTCAAAGCTCCCAGGTATCACGACCTCTTGGCGTTCTGCGACTGCGAGAGCGTCGCCGAGGTTATACTCACCTGGCACATCGCCACCAGCATCCTGGAGGTGGAGCTTCCTCCTCCAAGCGGCAATAATAACAACCAAGTGGCGACGAGCCTGTCCAAGTACTGCGCTTACTTGGTGGCCTTCCAGCCGGAGCTGCTCCCGGAGAACCAGGACAGCGTGGAGCGCGTGTTCAAGGCCACGAAGGTTGAGTTGTTTCAACTCCTTGGGCTATGTGGCTACTATTTCTCACCGTGCAGGAGCACCCGGTACCGCAACATCAAGTCCTCCGGCGAACCGCAAGGAACGGCAGCAGCGGAGGCGACGACGGTGGTGGCGAAGGGTGCAACCTTGGGAAGCATTCTGGCGAGCAAAGCTGAGCAGCATTCTGCGGAGGCAGTGTGGAGCGTCCTGGCGGACCTATGGGTTGAGCTCATCGTCTACATCGCGCCGTCCACCAACGGGGAGTGCGTGGGAGCGCACGAGAATGTGCTAGCCAAGGGCGGCGAGTTCATCACTGTGCTCTGGGCGATGGCGACACATGCCGGCATGAGACGCCCGGACACACCGATCTCGAGAGGGAGCAACGCCTGACATGTTTCTGCAACGGTGTGCTTGTTGTGCTGTCTTGTTTGCTAGTTTGGTGTGGCTGCCGCACAAACGTTAATTTGCTTCATCGGGTGTGCATGTTTTTTTTTCTTTCTTCAGAACAAATATGTATCTAGCGTGCACGTTGCTTGTGTTTTGTCCCCTTCTTATTTGACTGCAGGATCTGCTTCTGTGGGTGTATGAACAAAATAATATGCGCACACATTGTTCTCAAAGTCCCAAAGAAATAAAACTAACATATTTTCATGTCTTCAAATGCTTGAACATTCAGTCAATGATATTAGTTTTCAATAACTAAATGAAAATGTGTTTCACTTTGTTGGTCGTTTTTATACGCCGTTGGATCAAAGATCTAATGGTTAAAACTAGCTATGGCTTGAACGTAAGTCTTATGGCCATGTTTGGTTTAGGTAGCACACCTAGCGCTACAAGAGAATTTTGCATGCATGGAGTACTAAATAAAGTTTATTTGCAAAATCTTTCACAGATGGGTGCAACTTTGCGCAACGAATCTAACGAGCCTAATTAATTCTTAATTGGCTATAGTAATGCTACAGTAACTATTCTCTAATCATGCAGTCAAAGACCTCATTACATTAGTCTCGCGAAGTAGCGCAGAGGTTGTGGAGTTAGTTTTGTAAACTGCCTTTATTTAATACCCCTAATTAATGGTCAAAGTTAGCTACAGTACCCTATGCTACAAAACCAAACATGGCCATATGTTCAAGCACTTGAAATTTAGCACCAGCTCAAAACTAATATTTTGATTCCATAAGTGATTACCTTTTAAGTAATACTTGGACCTTGGGGCCCAACCTGCTTTGTCATGCCAGGCCATCCTCAGACTCATGGCCTGAATTTCAGGCTCTTTCTTAGCTTTGTTTTTAAGAATAAGAAAAATACAGCTTTGACCTCTTACACCAAGAGGCTACGGCCAAGTAGACAAAAGTGCAGTACGCAGACTGCTTAGCAATAGCTAACAACCCCTCCCTTTAAACTAAAAGGTTAAGAACAAACCCCTCCCTTTAAACTAAAAGGTTAAGAACAAACCTCTCTCACACACAAGAAAGACCACAACATCTAATAAGTGATTCTACTTCTAATGTTCCACCTCGCCTTGCAAACAACTCCAGCACCATTCCTTCCATCAGGCCGCAATTCTTCTTCTGGTGATCTTTCTCTTCCTCTTTAGCAAACAGATACCAGAGTCTCATCCAATGTGTTCACCTGAAGATCACCTACAGATATGAGTTAGGGTGTTCTTTTTACTGAAAACTGCATCATTTCGACACAACCAAATAGCCCAGCACATTGCTGCAGCCCCTACCAATACTTGTTTCCTGAGTTACGTTTATGAGAAAACCCCCCCAGCCAGTGTCACATCTGGTTTAAGGAAGAAACCGAATGCATCTCATATGTGCGCCAGGATCAAGTTCAGACACATATGATAGACTTATAAAGTGAATATCATTACAATGCCATAACGAAAGAGACTATAAAATACTTTATTACATGACCGGCAGTCTTAAACATAAACGAATAACAAGCATCTCAGAGTAACAGCGAACATCGTCTTCACAGGCAGATGACTGGGAGACATACACCTAGAACTCCTCGAAGTCTTCAGGCAACTCCAAACAGTTATCTTGGTCTGAACAGCGTTATGCAAGGGTGAGTACTCTTATGGTTGGTACTCAACAAGTGGCAGGGAGAAAATATACTACATGCAGGGCTGAATCAAGGGATAGCTGACATGGTGTGACTGCAGTAAGCTCTTTTAGTTGATCAGATTTTAATTAGCAAGCATTAACTAAGTGTAAGTGTATACCGGTATCCCAGAGATAAGTAAAAGAAGTAAAACAGTAACCATAAATAAGGACATCAATTTAGATCATCTTCAAGTTCAATTATCATGTGAGGGTCCAAGCCGCTCATGACCATGAGCACGACTGATATATCAGTTTTACACTCTGCAGAGGTTGTACACTTTCACCACAATTCGTGTTCCCCTCTTAAACACTTCCTTTGGTGAGTGGCGTGGCGAGAGGTTCACTACAAGGCCTTTACAAAGATTCCCTAACCTATGACATCCCGCTAAGGTTTCAATCCAAAGCGGTCATAACTCTCCCTAATGAGGAGGTACCTTAGCCAAGGACCATAAAACAAAAACTCAAGAGGACTGAACTATACCCTGTCGATGCATCCTCAATTTCCCTTTCGGTAAGATTGTCACAAGCTAGAGTTTCTAATTAGTTAGTCAAGATCAGAGCCATGTGATATTGTAGTTGTACTGTTTTTCTGGGTGGTTCTCCATGTTCCAATTAAAGCATATGATCTTTCTTAAAACAAGAGGTGCATGAAGTAAACAAGTGTATCATTGTTTCCAAGTTGCCAACCTTAGTCTAGTATGAGAGCAACTAGCATAGCTACAAGAATAAAGTAAACCCAAGCCTGATCAAGGTAGATAATAAACAAACTAGGCTCATCCTTAGTTTGGGTCCCATCAAATTATAGACTCATGCATTGCATATAAAGTAAATGTGAATAATTGATAATTATGGGACAACAAGAATGATCAAGGGTCCACTTGCCTTCCTCAAAGTGCGGCTACTGATCAGTGTCGTCAAAGCCTTGCTCTTGCTGATCCTTGAAAGGTGCACTGTTTAAACGATAGCATAAACAATGGCAGGCTTGTCAATACTGAGTTTATTATTAGTACCAGCCTTCCTTCCTCCAACAAAAGTTTTCCCTTTCAACTACTCATTTTTTCTAAAATCTTTCTTCTACCTGACTCTGGTCTTTAATAGCTAACTTCTGATGATGCATTGGAATACTCAGGTATTTAAAG
>Ga0268330_1000050_pt1 | contig 5029 bp, 4 predicted proteins | sample G5R3_NF_17JUL201_FD_189918 | JGI IMG/M metagenome (GOLD analysis project Ga0268330, IMG submission 189918) | Phyllosphere microbial comminities from switchgrass, GLBRC, Michigan, United States - G5R3_NF_17JUL2017_LD1 | ecosystem: Host-associated > Plants > Phyllosphere > Phylloplane/Leaf | place... | reverse complement strand
AGAGAGAGAGAGAGAGAGAGAGAGAGGTGGGCACACTCGTTAGCATTGGCATGCAAGACCCACAATGACATGTTAGAAAAAAAAACAACCCAAAACTACTCAGGGTTGTTTTGTCCAATTTTGGATAATGTGAGATACCGGTGCTTGGTTTTATAGTTTTGGATTGCAAATATGATGACCATGACCGGTATAAGTTTTAAAATGGACTTTAATAGCAATGATATTCTTCATGCTTCATGAAGCATGTAGAGATATCTGGGTCATTTGGTTTTAGATTGGCACGATGTTTTGCCAGTTCACTACTCATATTCTTATCCCCTCTTTAGAGGTTGTTAGCACATATACATGTGCATTGCATCTAGAAATAAAGTCATTTCCAAGTTATACTTTTCAGTCAATGCCTTTTTCACACACTTAGCAAGTTGTAGTATTTTTCACTTACACTATTCATGTATGTCATTTCCATTCTCTTTAGCCTGTCAATTTCTTCTCCTCATTCTACATGCCCTAACAAAAGAAAAAGAAATTAAAAAGGAAAATTAACAGCTCTTCATGAGTTCTCTTTAGATGCAATACAGAATCGAAGGACAACACCAACATGTGGAGGCCACCCATGCACAAATAGATGGGAAATGTTATATTCCTCTCCCAAGCTTCCCATCACACACCTTCCATGTTTGCACTCCCCTGATGATACCCCTCTGACCCTCACCACCCGTGGGTGATTCCTAATGTCGCCTGCATGAATCGTATCACTGCAGCATGGATTAGCGATTAGGGAGAGATTATCATTGATAATCATGACGAATCAGCATTTTTCATATGAATTTCATGAAAAATTAAAAGGGCAAACAAGAAAAACCAGCAGTTAGCAAGACAGTTAGCACTGTCGCTCCTCCACGGTATGAGTTTTTTCAAGCAATTACTGCTGGCTTGCCCGGGCCTCGATGCAACGCCCTCCCTTCCTGGCACTGGGATACTATTGTCTTAATGTCCATTGGCTTCAGCAGGTAGCGCTTCAAGGTAGACCTGGGGGTATAGCTAGAGGTGGTGCACAAGCAAGGGACATAAGAAAGAGAGGGAGGAAGCAAGGGGACACCTTCCACCACTTGCTTCATTAACTAACATACCTTCAACCATCTAATACATATCTCCATATGGCCGTGTATATTGCCCATGTTGCCAGTGCCAAACGCCCCGTTGCACAATATCACCGCTCCATTTCCACAGTCAAGAGAAAAAAAAGGAAATCCCTTCATTCTGTTCTGGAAAGAAATGTAGCTCTATTGATTGAGTTAACTAAATGACATATGCTAAAACAAGGATGACAGGATAAATCGTCTGAGCTGATCCTGTTGCAGTTTCGCCGTACACATGTTTCCTCCATTCTGCTCTCCCCATGTTGCCCTTCCAAGTTCCCAAAACACGAAAACTGCTGGGGCTGGCTTTTATATATCCAGCCTACTGTGATGATATTGTGATACTCCTGCTTATCCAGAGCAGTGGGGCTGTACTTGGCACTGAATTGCTAATTACTAATTATATCTTGACTCTTGAGCTGGAATAGCATTTTCATGGCACTATATATATTTTATTATTATTATAGAAGAATGTCAACTCTGCCTATGTTGCCTCAATATAGCCGGTCTCAAGCCTGGATAAAGGAGGAGGGTTGTGATAGGTGTGGCAAGCCAACATAAAAACCCAGCTACTCTTATGGAGATGAAACCCAAGAATATTTCGTTGGGGGCATAACCCTCTTAGCGACGCGCCATATCGGAACCCGGGTGTGGTGTGCAACGAAGACCTCCTGAGGTACCAGTGCATAGCGGCATCATAAGTTGGAACAATGATGTGAAGAGAGGTAGGGGACGGCCAAAGTTGACCTGGGAGGAGACAGTTAAGAGAGATCTAAAAGATTGGAATATAATGAGAGAGTTAGCCTTAGATAGAGCTGCTTGGAAAGCAGCTATCCATGTGCCTGAGCCTTGATTTGGCTCTTCCTTGTGTTTCGTTCTAAAATCTTTTAAAACCTTTGTTTTGTTGTTGAAAGCTACCTATTCATAAATCAAAAATTTCCCCTCTCTAGAGGGTTGGTTTGAGTTTCAACTCTAGCCTACCCAAACTTGCTTGGGATTAAAAGGCAATGTTGTTGTTGTTGTTGTTGTTGTAGTATTATAGAAGCATGTCATTGTAGCTTAGCTTCCATACAATAATATATAAGGTGCATCTTGAATGTTTGTTTCTGTATAGTGTAGTCAGAAATCCCAATCGATATGCTTGCGAGGTTTTATCACATTAGTGCTAGAATAATATTTGGATAATGTTAAGTGTTCAATACATGTATACGTACTTGATAAAATGTTCTGATGTTAGGTGTTCTATACATGTATATGTACTTGATGCACTTTTTGTTCCATTAGATTACAGTATCTTCTGCATGCATGCATGGACAAAAAGGATGTTGTGGAACCATTAACACTTTTATTTGTTCAGAGTTCAGACAGTGCGACTATCCCATGGTTTTTGCATATGCAGGTAGTGAGATATGCTACTTTAAGAATGGGGTAAGCCAAGGCAGTGCCTTCATGGACATTCCTGGAGGGAGGTACTACCCAGCTGCCTCAATGTATACACTACCTGACCAGCCAAACTATGTGGTCAAATTCAACTTCGGACCAGACTTTGAGTGCTTCCCACAAGATTTTGACGGCCTGCCAATCCCTCAACCAATGAGCCAGGTGCCTTATCAGACATATGAGGTGAAGAAAGAGGGGCCTGGCGAGAATGGCATTGCTGAAATTAAAAAACTAGCTATTGTCTAGTTTTTAACATGCTGTTTAATTTAGCTATGGCGAATGTGCCCTGAGTAAACATTAAAAAACAGACCCAGGGCTAGACCATGATAAAGTTGTCTGGTGGAGTTCAGCCTGACCAGATTGCAGCATGTATGATTATGTTGTTGTCACCAAATGGGTTAAAACTTGAAATTATTCTGTCCTTGGCTGCTGGGTGAAGTTATTGTAGTCCTGCTGAGTGTAATGATGGTGTGGTAAAAATTTAAATTGATTCTGAAGCGTTAGATATTAGTTTGCAAAATTGTGTAAGCTACATTGCAGCCGCTCCAGGCTCTTGATCCACGGGGCATCACCTTAGATTTGTTATTTGTGGACATTGGGGCATCTGGACATGTCTACGTGAACGTTGCTACTAGGTACGTGGCAAAGGAAAAACTTTCCTATTTGTGATCCTACACGAAGAGAACCAGATATTTAATATTTTGCTAATTTAAAGAGGCACACTCCATTTGTCAGCTTTCGAGTGGGTTCTACATTTTTGCCATTTCTTTATGCTTTTGCCAATTTTTAGTGACATGGTGCGCCAATTAGAACATCCACACTATAGTGTACGCAAAATGGCTTGTTTTCCCTCAGTGTGTTCCTCTTGGCCCTAATCACTTTCACATCTTCCCATTCCCATGTCATCCAATCCGCTGCCGTGCGTGTCTGTGAGGTGTGTTTGCCTCGCCATGGGAGACTGGAGCTCGTGTTGGGATGCGCCGTGGTGGCACCATGTCAGCATACAGTATCGGCATATCTGTGCTCTGTGGGCGGCGAGCGGGTGATTTTGGCCGGGTTCCGGCGTGGGAGATGGTGGCGGCGGACAGGGTGATGCTGGTGGCCGACATATTCGTTCGCTCCGGTCTCCAGCTTCTTTGCGATGGCAACCTGAACCCCAATCCCTTTCAGAAAAAGAACTCTGATCCAAATCGAACATATATAAACTTTAAGCATGCTCGATCAAGTTTCATGTGATTATTCTACACGTCCACCTCGCATGGTCCTAAAAACAGAAAGGGTTGCAACCTGATAGCTCCCACAGTAGACATCAATCGCAATTGTTTCACACCTGCGCTGCACATGCATGCAGCTCGCGGCCGTGCTCCTGCTGTCGCTGCTGATGGTGGCCCTGACCGTGAGGCACATCAGCGTATTGGCTACGTACCAACTATGGTGCAGCGGATGATGGATCCCACACTTCACCGGCTAAGCCTATCCCCCTACCGCGTCACGACACCAAGTCACCAGCACCCCAGCCCCAGCACCGCCTCATGCTTGGGCTGGGGCACCGGCTAAGGAAGAACCAGGAAGAAGGCGTTGAGCAAAGGGCCTCGCAATGGATGGAGGAGGCAATGGAGGTGCTGGCCAGTAGGGGGAGGCGGCTTGCTTCCTGTGGACAAGAAGATGAGCAGGGAAGAAAAGTTGGAAGAGCCATGGACATGGAGAGTGGCTCTTTGATATGGCATGAGGTTAGGTAATAATGAGCTTGAATAGGAGAGGATGGGGCAGATCCGGTTTATTTCACACTCGCATCCCTTGCCCGGATAGCGCTCTTGATGTGGCACGTCGTGTTAAGGAAAGTGAAAAATATGTACAGAACAATATCTTTCGTATGGTAAAAATGTAGGACACATTTTGAAGATGGCAATTGGATAGCGCATGATCCGTCTGAAAAACAGGAACCATGTAAGAATTTTACATAAACTAGTCTTAATTCTAAAGAAAAAAACGTATGAACAAAAGAATTCCATTCCAATTGGCTTTCAGTGTGGCGAAAGTTAAATATCCTGATAAGAATTTGAGAAGTTTCAAGCGACTGCTCGATCTCATCATTACGGCTCGTCTTCTCTCAAAATCTCATCATCACAGCTCATCTTCTATCAAAATCTCATCACCGCGGCTCATCTTCTCTTGAATTCATGTGGCATTGCATACCATCGTATTTGTTACAATCATTAAAAAACACCGTCAAACACAACACATCAACATGTGGATCAAGTTCTAATTTCTTGCTTTGTCATATTTATTGAGATCCAGATGCTTTTTCTAAATTTCTAATATATAGCATTATATATTTTTAGTCATATGGAATTATCTAATTATTAAACAACACTTCTGTGTGTAATGAGAAAGAAAACAAGGGTACAAGGATGAAGCTTCTAGTGGAAGATGAGTGAGAGCGCTATGCG
>Ga0268330_1000047_pt1 | contig 5265 bp, 3 predicted proteins | sample G5R3_NF_17JUL201_FD_189918 | JGI IMG/M metagenome (GOLD analysis project Ga0268330, IMG submission 189918) | Phyllosphere microbial comminities from switchgrass, GLBRC, Michigan, United States - G5R3_NF_17JUL2017_LD1 | ecosystem: Host-associated > Plants > Phyllosphere > Phylloplane/Leaf | place... | reverse complement strand
GTTTTGGTGTGTTTCGTACCATTTGAGTGCATTTGGGACCATTATGTTGCCTTACGAAACACGGGGCAAAACAGGCCGAACTAGTGCAAAAGTTCGTGCGACGAGGTCGCGTCGGAATTTTTAACGACGAACGCACCCGATCCATCCCATTGGACCCTAATCTCATGTTTTGGTGCGGTTCATACCATTTGGGTGCATTTGGGACCGTTTGGTTGCCTTACGAAACTCGGTGCAAAACGGGCCGAACTAGTGCAAAACTTCGTGCCACGAAGTCGCATCGGAATTTATCACAACGAACGCACCCGATCCACCCCATTGGACCCTCAACTAATGTTTTGTTGCGTTTCATACCGTTTGGGTGCATTTGGGACCGCTAGGTTGCCTTACGAAACTCGGTGCAAAACGGGCCGAACTAAGGCAAAAGTTTGTGCCACGAAGTCGCATTGGAATTTTTCACAATGAAAGCACCAGATCCACCCCATTGGACCCTAAACTCATGTTTTGGTGTGTTTCGTACCATTTGGGTGCATTTGGGACCATTATGTTGCCATATGAAACTCGGGGCAAAACGGGCCGAACTAGTGCAAAAGTTCGTGCCACGAACTCGTGTCAGAATTTTTCGCAACGAACCCACTCGATCCACTCCATTGGACCCTAAACTCATGTTTTGGTGCATTTCGTACCATTTGGGTACATTTGCGACCATTCGGTTGCCTTACAAAACTCGGGGCAAAACGTTTTGAACTAGTGCAAAAGTTCGTGGCACGAAGACGTGTCGGAGCTTTTCGCTACGAACGCACCCGATCCTCTGCATTGGACCCTAAACACATGTTTTGGAGCGTTTCTTACCATTTGCGTTCATTTGGGACTGTTAGGTTGCCTTACGAAACTCGGTGCAAAACGGGTCGAACTAGTGCAAAAGTTTGTGCCACGAAGTTGCATTGGAATTTTTCGCAACGAACGCACCCGATACACCCCATTGGACCCTAATCTCATGTTTTGGTGCGTTTCATACCATTTGGGTGCATTTGGGATCGTTTGGTTGCCTTACGAAACTCGTTGCAAAACGGGCCAAACTAGTGCAAAAGTTCGTGCCACGAAGTTGCGTTGGAGTTTTTCGCGATGAACACACCCGATCCACCCCATTGGACCCTAAACTATCGTTTTGCTGCAATTCATACCATTTTGGTGCATTTGGGACTGTTTGGTTGCCTTACGAAACTCGGTGCAAAACAGGCCGAACTAGTGCAAAAGTTCGTGCCACAAAGTTGCATTGGATTTTTTCGCAACGAACGCACCCGATCCACCCCATTGGACCCTAAACTCATGTTTTGGTGAGTTTCGTACCATTTAGGTGCATTTGGGACCGTTTAGTTGCCTTACAAAACTCGGTGCAAAACGAGCCGAGCTAGTGCAAAAGTTTGTGCCACAAAGTCGCATTGGAATTTTTCGCAATGAAAGCACCCGATCCACCCCATTGGACCCTAAACTAATGTTTTGGTGCGTTTCATACCATTTGGGTGCATTTGGGACCGTTAGGTTGCCTTACGAAACTCGGTGCAAAACGGGCCGATCTAGTGAAAAAGTTTGTGCCACGAAGTCGCATTGGAATTTTTCGAAACGAAAGCACCCGATCCACCTCATTGGACCCTAAACTATCATTTTGCTGCATTTCATACCATTTGGGTGCATTTGGGACTGTTTGGTTGCCTTACGAAACTCGGTGCAAAACGGGCCGAACTAGTGCAAAAGTTTGTGCCACAAAGTTGCATTGGAATTTTTCGCAACGAACGCGCCCGATCCACCCCATTGGACCCTAAACTCATGTTTTGGTGAGTTTCTTACCATTTAGGTGCATTTGGGATCGTTTGGTTTCCTTACAAAACTCGGTGCAAAACGAGCCGAGCTAGTGCAAAAGTTTGTGCCACGAAGTCGCATTGGAATTTTTCGCAACAAAAGCACCCGATCCACCCCATTGGACCCTAAACTAATGTTTTGGTGCGTTTCATACCGTTTGGGTGCATTTGGGACCGTTAGGTTGCCTTACGAAACTCGGTGCAAAACGGACCGATCTAGTGCAAAAGTTTGTGCCACGAAGTCGCATTGGAATTTTTCGAAACGAAAGCACCCGATCCACCCCATTGGACCATAAACTCATGTTTTGGTGTGTTTCGTACCATTTGGGTGCATTTGGGACCATTATGTTGCCTTACGAAACACGGGGCAAAACAGGCCGAACTAGTGCAAAAGTTCGTGCCACGAAGTTGCGTCAGAATTTTTCGCAACAAACCCACTCGATGCACTCCATTAGACCCTAAACTCATGTTTTGGTGCATTTCGTACCATTTGGGTGCATTTGCGACCATTCGGTTGCCTTACAAAACTCGGGGCAAAACATTTTGAACAAGTGCAAAAGTTCGTGGCACGAAGACGTGTCGGAGTTTTTCGCTACGAACGCACCTGATCCACCCCATTGGACCCTAAACACATGTTTTGGAGCGTTTCTTTCCATTTGCGTGCATTTGGGACCGTTAGGTTGCCTTACAAAACTCGGGGCAAAACATTCCGAATTAGTGCAAAAGTTCGTGCGACGAGGTCGCGTCGGAATTTTTAACGACGAACGCACCCGATCCACCCCATTGGACCCTAATCTCATGTTTTGGTGCGTTTCATACCATTTGGGTGCATTTGGGACCGTTTGGTTGCCTTACGAAACTCGGTGCAAAACGGGCCGAACTAGTGCAAAACTTCGTGCCACGAAGTCGCATCGGAATTTTTCGCAACGAATGCACCCGATCCACCCCATTGGACCCTCAACTAATGTTTTGTTGCGTTTCATACCGTTTGGGTGCATTTGGGACCGCTAGGTTGCCTTACGAAACTCGGTGCAAAATGGGCCGAACTAAGGCAAAAGTTTGTGCCACGAAGTCGCATTGGAATTTTTCACAATGAAAGCACCAGATCCACCCCATTGGACCCTAAACTCATGTTTTGGTGTGTTTCGTACCATTTGGGTGCATTTGGGACCATTATGTTGCCATATGAAACTCGGGGCAAAACGGGCCGAACTAGTGCAAAAGTTCGTGCCACGAACTCGTGTCAGAATTTTTCGCAACGAACCCACTCGATCCACTCCATTGGACCCTAAACTCATGTTTTGGTGCATTTCGTACCATTTGGGTACATTTGCGACCATTCGGTTGCCTTACAAAACTCGGGGCAAAACGTTTTGAACTAGTGCAAAAGTTCGTGGCACGAAGACGTGTCGGAGCTTTTCGCTACGAACGCACCCGATCCTCTGCATTGGACCCTAAACACATGTTTTGGAGCGTTTCTTACCATTTGCGTTCATTTGGGACTGTTAGGTTGCCTTACGAAACTCGGTGCAAAACGGGTCGAACTAGTGCAAAAGTTTGTGCCACGAAGTTGCATTGGAATTTTTCGCAACGAACGCACCCGATACACCCCATTGGACCCTAATCTCATGTTTTGGTGCGTTTCATACCATTTGGGTGCATTTGGGATCGTTTGGTTGCCTTACGAAACTCGTTGCAAAACGGGCCAAACTAGTGCAAAAGTTCGTGCCACGAAGTTGCGTTGGAGTTTTTCGCGATGAACACACCCGATCCACCCCATTGGACCCTAAACTATCGTTTTGCTGCAATTCATACCATTTTGGTGCATTTGGGACTGTTTGGTTGCCTTACGAAACTCGGTGCAAAACAGGCCGAACTAGTGCAAAAGTTCGTGCCACAAAGTTGCATTGGATTTTTTCGCAACGAACGCACCCGATCCACCCCATTGGACCCTAAACTCATGTTTTGGTGAGTTTCGTACCATTTAGGTGCATTTGGGACCGTTTAGTTGCCTTACAAAACTCGGTGCAAAACGAGCCGAGCTAGTGCAAAAGTTTGTGCCACAAAGTCGCATTGGAATTTTTCGCAATGAAAGCACCCGATCCACCCCATTGGACCCTAAACTAATGTTTTGGTGCGTTTCATACCATTTGGGTGCATTTGGGACCGTTAGGTTGCCTTACGAAACTCGGTGCAAAACGGGCCGATCTAGTGAAAAAGTTTGTGCCACGAAGTCGCATTGGAATTTTTCGAAACGAAAGCACCCGATCCACCTCATTGGACCCTAAACTATCATTTTGCTGCATTTCATACCATTTGGGTGCATTTGGGACTGTTTGGTTGCCTTACGAAACTCGGTGCAAAACGGGCCGAACTAGTGCAAAAGTTTGTGCCACAAAGTTGCATTGGAATTTTTCGCAACGAACGCGCCCGATCCACCCCATTGGACCCTAAACTCATGTTTTGGTGAGTTTCTTACCATTTAGGTGCATTTGGGATCGTTTGGTTTCCTTACAAAACTCGGTGCAAAACGAGCCGAGCTAGTGCAAAAGTTTGTGCCACGAAGTCGCATTGGAATTTTTCGCAACAAAAGCACCCGATCCACCCCATTGGACCCTAAACTAATGTTTTGGTGCGTTTCATACCGTTTGGGTGCATTTGGGACCGTTAGGTTGCCTTACGAAACTCGGTGCAAAACGGACCGATCTAGTGCAAAAGTTTGTGCCACGAAGTCGCATTGGAATTTTTCGAAACGAAAGCACCCGATCCACCCCATTGGACCATAAACTCATGTTTTGGTGTGTTTCGTACCATTTGGGTGCATTTGGGACCATTATGTTGCCTTACGAAACACGGGGCAAAACAGGCCGAACTAGTGCAAAAGTTCGTGCCACGAAGTTGCGTCAGAATTTTTCGCAACAAACCCACTCGATGCACTCCATTAGACCCTAAACTCATGTTTTGGTGCATTTCGTACCATTTGGGTGCATTTGCGACCATTCGGTTGCCTTACAAAACTCGGGGCAAAACATTTTGAACAAGTGCAAAAGTTCGTGGCACGAAGACGTGTCGGAGTTTTTCGCTACGAACGCACCTGATCCACCCCATTGGACCCTAAACACATGTTTTGGAGCGTTTCTTTCCATTTGCGTGCATTTGGGACCGTTAGGTTGCCTTACAAAACTCGGGGCAAAACATTCCGAATTAGTGCAAAAGTTCGTGCGACGAGGTCGCGTCGGAATTTTTAACGACGAACGCACCCGATCCACCCCATTGGACCCTAATCTCATGTTTTGGTGCGTTTCATACCATTTGGGTGCATTTGGGACCGTTTGGTTGCCTTACGAAACTCGGTGCAAAACGGGCCGAACTAGTGCAAAACTTCGTGCCACGAAGTCGCATCGGAATT
>Ga0268330_1000042_pt1 | contig 5570 bp, 6 predicted proteins | sample G5R3_NF_17JUL201_FD_189918 | JGI IMG/M metagenome (GOLD analysis project Ga0268330, IMG submission 189918) | Phyllosphere microbial comminities from switchgrass, GLBRC, Michigan, United States - G5R3_NF_17JUL2017_LD1 | ecosystem: Host-associated > Plants > Phyllosphere > Phylloplane/Leaf | place... | reverse complement strand
GTAGGAGTGCTGAGGCCTGATCTGGGAGGCACTCAAAAGTTGCAGTGAGGTTACCATGACCACCGATGGTGCCAGATGTAGTGTAGAGTTGTCCTGATACTAGGAGCAACAATATGGGCCAGCTAAGGGAAGCCATTACTGTGGTCTTTGGAAAGATGGTTTTAACTGGAGGCACTGCAACGGCGGAGGTGCACTTATATAGGAGTCTAGGAGAGTTCTAGACATGAGTCAGCATGTAATCTTTTGTTGCACAATACCTGGGTATTGCAAATTTTTCCATGCTAGGTTGGCCCAATGTAGAGAATGTCAAGTCACATCTGTGCATCGTTTCTTAATATGGAAGTTTTCTTAATATGATAGTGCACAACATTGTCATGCTTTTGTATATGATATTATAACTTGCGTATTTATGTCTTACGCCGTAGTCAAGCTTGTTGAGCTGGTCAGTGTGTCTTTTTTACTCTAAACATGCTCCTACCATCATACTCCACTAATGTTTTAGTCAAAAGTATGGCTTGGAGAAATTTGTGACTTTGGAAAGGACTTAGTGACCAGCATACTTTGAGAAATGCAGGTCCACCTTTTTTATGAGGAAGAGCAGAGAATTGCCAATAAGTCTAAACTGTGGCAGGGGTGATTACCATACTTATCTCGGATTTCCAATTAGTGAGATCATGCTACTGAAGTTGGAGTACAGAAGGTTTGATCCTTTGGTGGAGTAGAGGAAAAGACTACATCTTTTTTCGGTTGGTTTAATTTTAGGCGACTGATTCTTACAAATACATGCTTAATTATCTTACCCACTTATATCAAGGCATGTTCTTACTGCATGAGGGGACCTCACCGCTAGATAGACAGAATATAAGGGCAAACCTTTTCTTGAAGGGAACAATGAGGCCAACGTGAGGCTGTGTGGGCCGAAGTGGGCGAGACCCGTGTAAGAAGCCCGCTTGGCGTGAGGCCCACCTGTCAACGTCTTCCATTTGGGAGTCGATTGCCGCCAACCGCAACAAACCGACGGTTTCCCACCCTCCCGCCTCCCGGTTCGAATCCAAGCCATACAAGTTCGCGCGGTTCCAAAGCCAAAGCAGTTGCCCACTCACTCCGCGATCCCTTCCACTCCTCGCCCGCCGCCGTCATGCCTCCTCCCCGCGCCGTCCTCCCCGCCCTCCTTCTCGCCGCGCTCCTCGCCTCCCCCGGCGTCGCGGGCGGCGCGGAGGTCCTCGCCAAGTCCCGGCTCGAGCTCTGCGAGCGCGACTCCGGCGCGGGGGGCCGCCTCTCCTGCGCCCAGAAGCTCGTCCTCAACCTCGCCGTCCCCTCCGGATCCGTGAGCGCCTCCATCTCCCAACTCTAGCCCAACCTCGTCGCCCTCTTGCTCATCGAATCCCCCCGTTCGATTCTGAGGTTTTTGTTTGGGGGTACGGTGGTGGTTGCAGAGCGGCGGGGAGGCGTCGCTGGTGACCAAGGTGGTAGACGTGGTGAACGGCACGGAGCCGTCCCGGAGCCTGCGCGATCCCCCGGTCATCACCATCAGCAAGAGCGCCGTGGCCGCGGTCTACAAACTCACCTACATGCATGTAAAGCCCTTTGGGACGACAGTCCATTTGTTCCTGAATTTTTCACCATTCCCCCACCAAAACACCCTGATCCGTAGTGCATGTAAAGACCTTTTCTTCACTCGTTTTTCTCTCAGGATGTTGCTTACAAACCTGAGGAACACTATGTGGAGACGCGCAAATGCGAACCGGACGCTGGTGCTAACGTTGTTGGATACTGTGAAAGGTAACATATTTCGTGGTTCCTATCGATAATTGTTCATCATCACCTCTCGTGACGTCCATCCCAACCACGATTTTACAAGATTCCAAAAATCTGTGACGGCCTCACCGTTGCTAAAAAGGATGTTGTCCTTTTCAGATCCTTGTCGTACTCTGATCATGATTCTATCTATGGATTCTTTTGCTGCACTTTATTTCTAGCATTTCTGATGTTATACCAACACTGTTTTTTCCATGACTATGGTTAGGTTATGGAATGCGGACGGTACTGTAACTCCGCACACAGAGGTGAGAAGTATTTTACTTAATTATATGCTTCTCATTGTACGTCTCAGTATATTGATGTGTGATAATAATATAATATTGAACCTCCTATTCTGCTTAGTTTATATTCTTCTTTAATCAAAATTTGACTCTGAAACCATGCTTTTCCATGTGCCCATGTCATCTCTAAAACTAAATATAGCAGCCCTCAGACTTTAGTTGAATTCAAATTGAATGCTAACCATCAGTTCTTTAATATTGAAAAGGGATTATTGTGAAAATAAAGTTTCCATTGCACCATTTCATATACCATAAATTGTCTAGAATTGTTGAGTGGCAGGAGGCATCGTTTAAGAGACCTGGCAGGAAAATGTAGGGCATATGCCAGTAGTAACAAAAACAAAGGAACATACATGGACAAGCCTTTGTTTATGTAGTTACTAGTTACTTCTATATATGGATATATAATTTGTAATGGCCTTGTGACGACACTCACTTTTTCCTCTACTGTGGCTTTCACTAGCCTGTTTGCTGTCCCTGTGGGCCTAATCAACGTTTACCATCATCTTGTGGAAACATTTGTAAGTTTAGAAATAATTCTTATGTGGTCTCTTGTTTCCTCGATACACTACCTAACACTTGCTTCACATTCATATACTTTGTAGTTGACAAAATAACCAAAGGAAAACGCAATACAGCTCACTGTCTACGATTTACATCTGACTGGTACGGTATTATTCGTGATTTACTTGTATCGTATATTAAATTGTTATCATTACTTGAACTATTCCTTGACCTAGACACCTTGTGTACCAAGTTAACTGAAATACATTTATTGTCTTGGTGACGACTTTTGGACTTCGCTGTAAATTATCTGAATAATTGTGGCTAATATTCCTAAGTTCTTGTTTGTGTTAGATAGACAAGACATGATCTTGTCCTAACTGAAATATGTTTTATTTGTGTTATGTAGACATGATCTTGTTTGTTTCTGACGTTTCTATCATCACTGAACAATTTGTTTCAGTTCTACAAAAAGGAGTATTTCTTTCATCTACGAAAACCTAGTTTTACTTGTTTTGAAGTAGGGGGATACTTCCTCATTTCAAAATTAAATACTTTCCTACAACTCCGCGGGTATCCTTTATTTGGTCAGGTTCAGTTCGAGTTAGCAAGTAGCCATTATTTTATATCTTATGAACAGGTTCCATGTTTGGGGAGTCGGAGATAGGTCACGTGCGTTCAGCATCAGAGTTCAAGTGAAGAAAGGATCTTCTGTATCGGTAGGATTTGAAATTCTACATTCAGAGTTCCAACTAGTGTTATTGATGATTCTTGAATAATAACCAGATGAATGCTCATGCCAATTCTTTCTTAAAACATTCATATCATGACCTGGACCATGGAAGATGTTAAAAGAGTTTTCTTCTTCATAACCTGCAATAGATTTTGGGTATGTCACTGACTTCAGATGTATTTCTCTCCCAATTGCACTGCAGGAGGTTGTTGTTGGACCAGAAAATAGAACTGTCGTTTCTAGTGATAACTTTCTCAAAGTAAATCTTGTTGGTGAGTATGATAATTATAATAGTATGCCAACATTTGAGGGCATGAATCTTGTGACTCCACGGAAGGTACATCATCATATCATGATGGATACCCTGACACTTATTATTGATTTACAATGTTCTGTGATATGACTTCTAAACATTTTTCTTTCATGCCCTATGTTAAAGGGTGCTGGAAGTGGTCAGCCGCAAGACCTTGGTGATGAACATTCCAAGTGGATGCTGCTGGAGAAAGTTCGTTTTGGTCCGGGATGCAACAAGATAGGTGTTGGTTATGAGGCTTTCCAATACCAGTCTAGTTTCTGTTCATCATCACTTTCAAGCTGCTTGCACGATCAGCTTTGGAACTTTTGGGAGGTAATTAAAGAATTAATGTAAGCAGCTGCTGGGTTTTCTTGATCTTATGAATAGCACAAAATGCAAATATTACCTTTCTTGGCCATCATTGTAATGGAAAAATTCAATGTCGTATGTCGACCGTACTGAACTTCTCACCTTATTGTATCCTGAATCAAAATTTAAATTCAAACTGTTTCCGTAATTAATTTCTTTTCGTTCCTCGAGATCAGCATAACAGTGTATATTTCAAGTGCTTACTTATTAATCAATGATATACATTCTTGAATAAAAATACTCACTATATGCTCGTTTGAATCTTGAAAGATTGTCATCATATATGTTTCAGAGTGACAAAAGTCGGATAGACATGAATCTAGTGCCCGAATATATTGTGGAGGGAAGGTTTCAAAGGATCAATCAGCATCAAGTTATATTTCTATAACTTCTCTTGTATTAGTTCATATTTTGATAATGCTGGACAAAGCTTTTGATACACGTTCTACAGAATGCAGGTGCTCATACTTTTTCGGTGGGAGTCACAGAAGCCATTGCTTCTAATTTACTGCTAGAGCTGAGTGCTGATGATATACAATACTTCTATCAGAGGTAGTAATGACACTCATTTCAATTTAACGATTACAGCCAGTCTTATATCGGTGGATCACTGTTCACTGCCCTACTTTTAAAATCAGATGCTTCCAGATGACTAGCTCTTTAAATGTATGGCATGCTTGACAAACAGAGGGAGACAAATATGTTACTCTATGTTTTTCATGTCTAATACTGCACATGCACATTTCTTATGTTATTTAATTCTGGAGAAATTTGAAATGCGTTCCATTTTCATATCAGGAGTCCAGGCAAGATAATGGACATCAGAGTGTCAACATTTGAAGCCTTGAGTCAAGTTGGTGTTGCAAAGATCAATACTAAGAATATTGGCGAACTAGAGGCTTCTTATAGATTGACAGTATGCATCTATTTTTCTAGAATTATTCAGGACCAAATACCTTGCAGTATTATCATCCATGCACCACGTCAATGCTTCTTGATTCTTTAGTGGTCCCTTGGTTGAGTGTGAACTATTGGGTCTTCTATATTATCGAGGTTCAAAGTAGTAGCTCACTGACTTTGTTTTCTTGAAACTTAACCAGTGTTTCGTTTATTTGTAGTTCAACTGTGTACCTGGCATTGGTAACTTGGAGGTAATATTTATTCTCATCTGCATATTTGGTACTTCTTTGCATTCTTGGTTGCCACACCTGTACTCTGATTTTGGTTCGTTACAATTTTTAAAACCTTGGGGGTGGTCTTCCCCCATCGGCCCAAGTTTTTTTAAAACAAGTAAATGTAGAATATCATTTGATATAATTATTGGAGGGAATAATGGATGTATTCCTCCAACCCTAGAAGGGTGGGTATATATAATACCTATACATGGGCCTCTATACACATGGGCTCAATATACTCCAACACCCCCCGCAGTCTGAACTACCGGCGCAGCGGTGTTCAAGACTGGACAACAAGAAAGCTAACACCCCCGCAGTCTAAACAACCGACGCAGCGGTGTTCAAGACTGGACAAGATGAGAGTACAAGTAGAGCACAAAAGGGCTAATACC
>Ga0268330_1000041_pt1 | contig 5594 bp, 1 predicted proteins | sample G5R3_NF_17JUL201_FD_189918 | JGI IMG/M metagenome (GOLD analysis project Ga0268330, IMG submission 189918) | Phyllosphere microbial comminities from switchgrass, GLBRC, Michigan, United States - G5R3_NF_17JUL2017_LD1 | ecosystem: Host-associated > Plants > Phyllosphere > Phylloplane/Leaf | place... | reverse complement strand
GCGGTGAAGACCTTTTTCCCATCAAAAAAAATATTTTCATATAATAATATTGCATCATTTGTACAATAGACATGTTTAAGATATTATTACAACCCCTGTATCAGATCCCATAAAACATTTTATTTCATCAATAGCACTAATTGATACTATTCCATAATAAATTGCTGCAAATTATCAAGACAGATGAATTCATCTACCTCGAAGGGATTACAATCTTGAACCCTGTCAGGGGTCAGAATCTTTGCCACAACTTCTGCATAGGGTATGTCACCATTGACAATTTCACGAATACCAGGAAGAAACGGTTCACATATCTCAGGCAGCCTCTTTCTGTAATGCTCCGACAGTACATCACATCGATGCAATGCACTAGCACAGCCTACAAATGTTCTATCAATCTGGATTGGATAAACAACATGATCAAAAAGAGAAGCATTACATGAACATGATCAAAAGAGAACCTAGGAAAATGATAATTCAAAGCAGCTGCATCCAACCCAAAAAAAAAACACAAGATAAACAAGCATTACAAATTTATCCTTGACAATGTCAGACTGAGATGCAGAACTCTTTGCAGGATATGTTTTCTCCAGGTCCAGTGCAAAATATGTTTTCTCCAGGTTCAGTCAACCAAAAACTGAGTTAAACTAGTTTGGATTTCAAAAGGAGCATGGGATAATTAGCTAAATACTATAGCTCCACAATCAGCTACAGAGTATGCTTTTGCCACAGTATTTTTTGATTGCACGAGTAAGAAGCAAACCTGGACCACCACTTTTCCACGCTACAGACTTGTCTTCAAACTTTATGAACTCAAGCAGAAAGATAACCTGGTAAGAAAAGTTGCATGATATTAGATAGAACAGTTACAGAGTATTGTTGACAAGAAAACTCACAAATGAAACACAGTATCGACCTTGCATCCACCCAACAGATTACTTCATTATTATTATTTTACAGTGTAACAAGGTTACTGCGTTATAGTTGTTTTGCAGTGTAGTCTTGATGACAAGTCACGAACTAAAGTCGATGATAGCCAAGGCGGTAAACTATTAAAACTTTAAAGCAAGCACATGGCTTATATGATCAATCCTGGGTGCGATGCAAATAAGAGAAGGCAACCAGAGCCAGTGCTAGTGAAAGCAAGGTAGAATTAGAAGTACAAACATTATCTGCAACTTCATCATTGATAAACCACGACCACAGATTCTGCAGTAACACAGAGAAGGATCATAAGAAGTTGAATTAAAGTGATTGACCTGCAAGCAAGGGCGGCTTAAAATGGGTGTATACATACCTTTGGTCCTTTGCATAAATTCTCGTAGACATGGAAGAAATCAAATGAGAGAGTTCAAACATCATAATAAAAAATATAGAGTCCACGCATCAAGTTTAAGAACATCTAGTCCATACACCAAATATATTACAATGCTTGACAAGAACGATACGATCTAGACATTACACCTAGATTATGCTGTACTCAGATCCTGGCTTCACCACGTAGTCCACAAGCCATCCAGCTAGTTCTTCTTGAAGTGCTACTAGCTCGCCCATGAGCAATTCACGTGAATCCAACTCAGTGTTCTGGAAAAAAAATGACACAACAACAAGATATTAGACAAGTTAGAAAATTCAAGACACAAGAACATATATCAATTAACCATTTCATACAAACCATTTCGGCGCTTCTGCAATCGCCGGTGTAGCAGTGCATGTAATGCATTACATAGAACCCACAGTGATCGTTGCCCGGAGGCTGCTTGAGGATGTATTTAGCCTCTTCTACAGTGAAGTCTCCCCAAAAAGGTCTATGGATTTTGCTTTTCTTACGGTACTTAGCGAAGGCCCTATATATGAGCGAAATTATGAAATAGAAATTGCATGAATAAGACACACGACATTGAAATATCGTATAAATTCACTTGCTTTACTTACTTGTTGACGACATCAATGACGGGCTGGATTAGTGATAATGGCCTCTTTCGTGAGTCATAAACCTCGATTCGACTATTGTTAAGGTTGATATCGAGTAGGACATGATGATAACTGTATATAAGACACAACAAAGCAAATTAATAATAACCGTGGTGAGAATAACTTTGATATGGAATTAAAAAACAAACTTACAAGCAATTGTATGAAAGAAGTATGGATCTTTTATCCTGCATGGAGAGGAAAGCTTTGTACAAGTAGTCAACGGTACTTGGTAAATTGACTGTGTTCTCATGTACGGTGCTAGGGTCCAAGAAGCCTATATTGTTAATCCCACATCGTCTACATTTGTGTGACTCCATTCTAGAAAAAAATAATGAAAAGTTAAACATGCTAATGAGTGATAAATGATGACAGATGATCAGTAGTGAGGATACTTACACAGTCCACAAGGTCATAATTGAGACGTCGAGAGCACCCTGTTGGTAGAAATGATACAAGTGCTCGAAATCAACCCACACTCTGCCTTCCCCCTTATGAAGATCTTCATCAAGATAACTTGCCCCAAACAGCTTACTTTTTTGCATCTTGTACCAAGAATGCAACTGTCGCATTCTTGTGGGTAGCTTCGGGATTTGTTCTGGGGCCACCAGATCTTTCCCCAATTCAAATTTCCAGGTAATCGGTGGTAGTGGCAATGGTTGTTTCCACCAATCTTCTCCATACTCAATTTGAAGAAGTTCTAACTCTGTCATGTTGTTTTGTTCACAAAATGCGGCCCGTTCAGCTACATTTAACTTGTGTGCAGCTCGGGTTCCTTCACGCCACCTCTCTATATTCATAGTTCGCTCATAGTCTGAAAGCGGAGGTTGATTATTTCCAGTTTGCGGCATTTTCATTAAGTTTAAGAAATGGTCCATTGCACCTTTGGGGACTATGAAGTCCTCCTCTACTTTCTTTCCTTTTTCTTTGAGTAGCGATGTTATGCTTCCACTCACCTGTTTCTTGCCCGTCCCTTCACATGGTCCCTCTGGCTTTTCTGCCGGTTCTGAATATTGCTTCTGAGATGATATTTTCTGTGTTCTCGATGATGTTCGCCTTTTTTTAGGAGGGCTAGGAGGAGTTAGCTCTCTTTGAGGTGACGGCGGGCTTGATTCTCTGTTGGACTTTGGTGAAGGAGGTAGGTCCCTCTCCGGTGACTCTCGAGGATCATCATCGGATGACTCAGATTCTGATTCAAATATTATGTAGCGTTTCCGCCACGCCACAAATCCTCCGATGTTATCCCCTAGCAACCTACTGTCATCACCGGGGATATCCAACTCCACATTTTTGTATTTCCTCTTAACAAGAGAATCAACGGTAACCTTTGCATAACCTTCAGGTAAAGGGCGATTATGCAGCATAACCCCTTCGCCGGTTGGCCAAGCCTGACCTACAGCCACCTTCATATCAAAGAACTTCTGATGGATGTATAGCTTGCAGGTTGTTGGTTGTGTGATCTTATCCACAGGGAAGGTGACTCCAACATCCTCCTCAGGCAACGCAGTGCTTCCACAGCTACTCCGAACCAACCCTTGTGGACTTGTAAGATCTGGCGCAACATCTCTCATTGCTTCTCCTGGTGCCAAGGGAGCACCACGGGAAAGTGATTCCACAAGCTCAGCCCGAAACTTCTCATTCGTTGCATTTACTTCTTCACGGACAGCTTGTAAAAGACTTTGCCACTCGGCCTGTTGTTGAGCATTCCTCCTCCCACGGCTCCTGTATGTGCCCAAATGTTCGGGGAAGGCACACCTCCATGGAACATTGCCGGTCCCACGTGTGCGCCCTGGGTGCTCTTTGGATCCAAGTGCTCGAGTCAGCTCATCGTTCTCCCTGTCTGGCACGAAAGCGCCAGTGGAAGCAGCCTCGTGTGCTTCCTGAATCTTGTGTCCAAGATCCTCAGCATCACGATCACGAAAACCAAGGGAACCATCAGGATTGTAGTACGCACCCCTCGCTAGAAGATACCTCACGGCCCGAGGATCCCACCCATCTGTCTGCAGCGTAACACCACTATGGACCAGCCTCTCTGCTTGCTCCTCCCACTCGGGTATTTTTCTAATGTACCCACGAGAGCCGGTCTTATGGGGCTTATCATTTTTCCTACAATTCTGTGAATTTGTGGCGCTGCTAGCTTGTGCCTCCTCTGACCTCTTGTACAAGACAAACTGTTCCCAAAAAGGTCGTTGGTTCGGAAAATCCTTCCAATCTGGCTCAGTTTCATTCTTCACATGCTTGTTCAAGGTAAATTTGAAGTATCTGAAAGAGTTGCCCATGAGAAACAGTGCTCGACGCCGTGCTAATGGCTCTGAATCCTCGGGGAAGATGAACTTTTCTTTCAACTTGGCCCAACATATTTCCTTGATTGAGTCCGGTACCACCCAAGTCTTATCCTTCGCATTCCAATACCTGTACGTGATGGGCACATTTTCCTTCACCACCACCCCAATAGCTGACTTGTATGGCCCCATCACCTTGACAGGAGCGACGGGCTCACCTAATTCATCGAGCTCGGTAATAAGAGACCGACCCTTAGGCATCTTGTTCCGACCTCGTTTGGCCCTACCGGCAGCTGATGTTGTGGTCTCTTCCTCAGTCTGAGCTGGCGCCTGCACATATGTTGAACAGTTATTTCCTACAATTGACCAATTAGAAGAGCACACATATATGCGACACTGAATTACCTCATCATTTTGGTTGAGGTTTAAGTACTCAGAAGGGCTTCCATCCCCTCCACCCTCAGTATTACTACGGGCCCCTCCATCATCATTCTCCGCATTATTCTCAGCTTCAGCTTGTTTCCCACGACGAGACTTGAATCGTGAAAATCGCCCCATTATACCTGAATTTGAAGCTGGTTTAACTTTTACATCAAAATTTGCCAAAACAACTTACAATTTGGAACAGAGGAATTAGCAAATAAACTGAGATTTTAGGCTTTAAGCTGATGTGAGGTCCATGTCGAATTCGTTGCAGGGTTTCAAGTCAAGAATAGAGGATGTGAGGGAAGAAATCCTTCGGAAAAGGAGGGCCGGGAAGCTGCCTGGGGACACCACCAGCATCCTCAAGCAATGGTGGCAGCAGCACTCCAAGTGGCCATACCCCACGGTGAGTGCATTGTAGCTATCATGCATGCATCCAAGAATGCAACCAGCCATCTGCTGCCTGCTACTGATGATGCATGGTGTGGTCGCTCTCCACATATTAGCTGTTCTCCATCGTCCAACTTGCTGACTAAGCTTGGCAAATATTCCTCGTGGCTTTTAATTATATGCATGGTTGCTAATGAGTTCTCCAATAATGATTCGATACATCCCTCCAATGATTATTTCTGAAACACATGCATGTATGGCCTGATCCATCTTGCTCTTTCATTCAGCAAATAAAAAAAGGCTAGACTGATCATCTTGTATACTAATGCTACTGCTTGCTAGAAATGGGAGTATGCAACGCACTAAGACCAATGAACAGATTAGGATGGAAAAAGGGAACTAAAATACACTTCTTCAGAATTTATCATATGCTGTTTGTCACATCATCAAATGAATTCAAGATACTGTCTTAATGGAATGCATAACCACAGAAGCTAATCTAAGATGTTAAGCCACATCGTCAAA
>Ga0268330_1000040_pt1 | contig 5711 bp, 5 predicted proteins | sample G5R3_NF_17JUL201_FD_189918 | JGI IMG/M metagenome (GOLD analysis project Ga0268330, IMG submission 189918) | Phyllosphere microbial comminities from switchgrass, GLBRC, Michigan, United States - G5R3_NF_17JUL2017_LD1 | ecosystem: Host-associated > Plants > Phyllosphere > Phylloplane/Leaf | place... | reverse complement strand
TGACTCAGTAAAGAATAACTCACTTTTGAACTATCACGTGGAGGGGTCTTTTGTCCGGGTTGGTAACACCAACCGGGACAAAAGGGTCCTTTTGTCCGGGTTGGTGCCACCAACCGGGATAAAAGGGTCACCCTTTTGTCCGGGTTGGTGTTACCAACCGGGATAAAAGGGTTGGGCCTTTTGTCCCGGGTGGAGCCACCAACCGGGACAAAAGGGGGACCTTTTGTCCAGGTTGGTACCTCCAACCGGGACAAAAGGCCCCTGTCCCCCCCGCTGGCCCGGCTAGCCTTTGGACCCGGGACAAAAGCCACAAATTGTCCCGGGCCCAAAGGCAACCAGGACAAATGGCCTGGAACAAATGCCTATTCTGTAGTAGTGAGACCTTCCATGCCGTCGACAACTTGACATTGGATGGGAATGGCAAGATGGCCAAGGTGCACTGAAAATAAACCCAACTATAATTGCATAGATAAAGTTTCTGGAACAAAATATGTGCTTAGCACAGAATATGGTCCCATCCATATATTTTTTGGTTCAATAGTCCCAGTAATATGTACTGTTTACAGTTGTTTGCTACCCACATTTAATAGGAGATCACACAAATAGATTCTAATTGCTTGCAAAATGATAAAATCTGAAATCTCACTGTCAACCTATCATTTGATTTTTTTTTATATGAGGCATAGTTCAGATTCAATTTAATTGAATTTGAATTCTTATTTATTATTCAAATTGATGGTATCCAAATTCCCAGCAATTAGCATGGTGATAGAAAATTCTTAGATTCTGGTTATGTCTTTTCTCACTATGACTGATCACATAAAAGCTGGGGATTTCATTGTTCACTGATTTTTAGTATCACCTGTTTCCATGTACCTGTTAATTTAGCATGGTAATAGAAAAATTCTTAGAATTACATAATTTGTTTTTGGATAGTTTTTTTCTTGTTGTTGTTGTTTCGATCAGATCAGCTCTCACACAATTAGTCTGTTTTTGGTTAGCTCCATGCATCATGGAAGCATGATTACCTATTGTAGTGTGTGTGCACATGCAGTATAGGCTTAACTAGAATCTAACAGTATACTGATATATGGACCTTTATGCAGAGCCTAGCTTGGGATTGAGCTACGTCACTACCATAGTTTTACAAAGCATCGCAGCTACAGCCTACCTCGATTGTTTTCTCAGACAGGAAAACATGTTTACAGGTACCAATTATGGTTCAATATTTTTGCTCTTTCTATTACACAGTGTTTGTACATCTCACACAAAGACTGTTAGTTATATATGAGTGGCTAATTTATTCTTCTTCCTAACCAAAACCGTAGGGTCTAACAAAGGGAGCTTAATCAACAATTCTTCAGAAGATGGGTGACACATCCATTGTTATTCTTTGCCTGAGATCGTTCAGTTCAGGGTGTATCCTGTGTTTTTAAGATTGCCAACCTAAATTTTAATTTGCTTCTTTCTCCAATTTCTGAACAATAGCTATGATTGGCTTCCTTCTTTGACTCCCATTCTATAGGTACCAGTGAGTATAACTTTGCCATCTACACTTTATATAGAAGGTGTAAGTAAATAAACTGTTACAAAACTATACTTATAGGTAACCAAATTCATAATACTCATATTTTTAGAAAACACGTCTAATTTTAATGGTGAAGTAAATAAATTTGCCTCAACATTACTATTGTTACATTTCTATGCACCATGTAGTATTTTCACATTGGAAATAGGTACCCTCCATAGGCTAAATTGGGATTTAGCTAATGACGCCAACGAATCTTCATCTTTGCTTTACATGTTACATTCAATACTCTTATCCTTTTGTTGACATTGAGAAAAAAGGTACCTCACCTGGTAGATTATGACATCAAATTTCTTGAGCAAGAAATCATCGCTACATTAGATCTGCCAGTAGCCTCGCACTGAATATGTAGCTAATCTCTAGTCATTGTAGTATTATGGTACATTTCATGTTTGCTTTTCTCTTAAAAATATGTGCATTTCCACATGTTTTCCTATTCATGGAGAGCTAGACCAACATCTGCTCGATCTACATGTCCAGGCCAACTGAATCTGTAGCCAGACGAAGATTCCTGTGGTTGACTCTGGTTATCTCGTCTGTATTTTAATTTCAGCTATGCTTGCAGATAAATATAAATTACTATTTCATATGCTACGAATTTTTACCAACATATGGTCCTATTTTCACAAATTTATAGTGTAATATGGGCTATAAGAAATTCATGCAGCCTTAGATTTTCCTTCAAGAATAATCTGATGTAGGCTTTGGGTTCTTTTCATACCTGAATTGTTCATAATGTTTGAAGGTTTCTGGCCGAGCATGCTATTGCCCTATCTCATTGCTGCCATTGATATCCTTGCGATAAAGCTGTGTCAGGTCACCTTACAATTCTCTAATCTTTTCTTGTATGCAGAATAATGTATGATGACAATTGGCATATGGAGTGATATGGACCATTACATATATATGGTCGTTTTTGGCATTCTTAATGAACTGAGTCACTTTGGTATATGCAGTGATGGCCTACTTCACCCTGCCAACAATCCAATCCTCTTTCCTGCAGTCACATCTGCATCATAAAAAATGCTATTTTGGGCCATAGGTATATACTACTATATGATGTTTAGATTTGGTTTGTTTTCGACAAGGCTATAGATATGCTAATTCATTCGTCATACAAATTTGATTCCTACAAAATGTTTCACACTTCAGATCTCTTCTAGATTTTAGTGCTCTGTCCACACCAAATCTGCTATTTCCCCCTGATCCTTGGTGCACCTGATGTCTTTTTTTCAGTACTGCTTGCGATGAAAATGAGCTCTCATGTAACTTGGGAATATGTACTGATGATGTTCGCACCTTTGAGGCTGTTATGTTGGGAGGGAAGTACCAATGCTCGTTCTGTATCACTGCCATCCTTTTTATTCGATGTCCTACACCATGATCTACTGAGACCTAGCAAATTTCAAATACTTCAATGTTTTTTTGTGATTCCAACGAATAAGGGTTATCAATCTAACACTGCCATACATGCAAATACAACTTTCCTTCTTAATCACCTGCGCTCACATAACCCAGGCTAAAATTTTTCTTTCGTTGGCACCAGTACTCAGTTTCAATTTCAATTTTCCATGGCCTATATAAGTCTCCAAGGAGGATGAAAACGTCCTACCAAGTCTACTGATCTCTCCACCTGACTCCCTCTTCTTTCTCCACCTCTAATACATGCTGGATTACATGCCTCCATTTTACATTGATTTGAATGAAGAGCCACTTGAATCTAACGACCTGTATCCCATAGATTGGGATGACATCGTTGAGTATGATGGGTCCGCACACCTGCTTGATTACGACATGGTCTGGGACGATGGAACCCAAGGTGCAAATCTACCAAGATCTTTCTGGATTGGCTTTTTTTTGGCTGTGAGTAGTTCGCAGCAACTAGGGATGAAGCAGATGATCATTAAACAGAAGCTCAAGTTGCAAACTGCCCTTCCTAGCTGCCAGATATTAACTGTGGTGTGCACCTCCAAGCCTCAAAGGTGAATAAAGTTCTCCCTCATGTTCAGATTCAGAGCCAGATATTGCAATGAGGATTTGTTTTATATTGTAGAAGATTGGCAAACTTCTTATGTAGGCAAGAGAATTGCTATTTGGATTAGTCATTCTCAAGCTTAATTTTCTAGATTGTAGACCTTGGAACTACTGTGTTCCTACTTGGTGAGGTGCAGCAATTTTGGTTGCATGCTAGGTGCTCGAAAAAATTTCCATTCAATTTATTTATGAGATTTATTTTTGGAGATGCAGGCTTGATTTGTGTTTGATATTTGACTCTTAGTTTGATAGTTCCATCCCATTTTGTTTCAGTTCAACCTTGAAATTGCTTCCATTCCAAATGGCTGTGGCTTCTTTGCATTTATTTAATTTTTAATCTATATGCAGACCAAGCTTCAGAAACACAGGTGTCTGTCAAGCCTCTGCAGGTGCATATTGTTTTTCCTGGCGGACACCAGCTTCTTCAACTCCTGCACCGTCGCTCGCTGTTGCCATCAGGTGTGCCAACCCCTTCTCTTCCCTTCGTACTGTGCGAAACCGAGCACCCAACTATAATTGGCTACTTCTATTCAGATTTGATCCAATTACATGTGTGTACATATATTGTCCTGCTAACTTCGATCCCTTTCAAAGATTATACTGCGCACATGTGCGCACCCATGTCCTTTACTGCATCTGTGCCTGCGGTTCTGTGTGCTTTGCACTGAATGTTTTGGGCACTGAAATTAAATTTGCTTAGCTTACGTGCTGATTTCAGAACTTGCATTAGGGGCATTCTGATGTTGAAATTGAATTCAGATTACCATATGGCAGCAGCCTGCAGCCATATCAAATTAGGAGAAGAATGATTTCCTTATTATAAGATTTAATTCGGCAGTTCTAATTCAGTTAGCATCATTCGATTATTCAGCCTTTGGTGTTTAGATAAATGGCATTAGAACATAAATCATGTGCAATTTTTTGGCATATATACTGAAGTCGGATGAACCAATTACAGTTCCAATGACAACACAAAGTTCAGCCTCCAGGATTAACCAAAGCTGAGTAGCACCATCTGCAGCAGGGGTGAGTTCTTTAGCCTCTCTGTCCTTGGACAAAGATTGAGGTATTGAGGTCTGGCAGCAGCTGTTTTACTAGCTTGATGTAAGGCCATCGGTGCCTATATTGCTATCCTGTGGAGGCGCAAATCATTTGCCATTACACCTTTTTTGAATTTTATGTTTGAATGTTTTGAAATTATAAATTGTTTGGACAAACACAAAAGCAATGGTGATTTGGTAATACTTTTTTTCTTCAAGACTAGGTATTGCATTTTCTGTATTAGATTTGTCATTGGAAATTACAGTTGGTACGTTGCAATTAAAGCTTTCACTATTTAGTATTTCCTGTGTAAATATTTCTATTTGAATCATTAAAACTATCTAATCATGAAAGACTGCTTGAATATACTTATGGTTTGCTTGTCCTTTTGCAAAATGACAGGGTATGGAGCGACATTGACTCTGCTTATATATATACTCAAAATAGAGCCATTCATGCTACATGCGCTGCCTCCGGTTCCTACAGCTAGAAGGATTAGGGAGCTACAATACTCTCTCGACCATCATCACATTCTTAAAGATGTCGAATTCCTGCAGTGTTAAATTTAACCTGCTATACAATCTTCTATTCTATTCACAAAAAAGAAAATCTTCTATTCTTAAAAGATGCGCACCATACTGTGTTACTATTTTAATCCTAAGAGTCTAAGTACGCTAAACTGCGCTAGCGCGCAAGGGCGCGCGCAATTGACTAGTTTTTAGATAAAGGAATACATATCCAGCCTCAACACCCAAAAGCGGGTGCCTTTGGCCAAGAAATACAACCCCAAACAGCACTTAGGCTAGTACACAACAAAATGTAAGAAGCTTAAAAACAAAAGGTAAAAGTCTAGACTGCACCACAAGCATTTAAACAAGAACACAATTCCATTGGGTACGGGTGACGAACATGTGGAGGATCAGGTGTGTGTGATCTGAGCGGATGGGTTAGGCGATAGCTGTCGCCTGCCCGCCACCCCGCCGCCGCGCGCGCAGCTCAAGCGTCCGGCGAGCGGAGGCTCTGACTCCCGGTCGCAAGGGCGAGACGA
>Ga0268330_1000039_pt1 | contig 5748 bp, 8 predicted proteins | sample G5R3_NF_17JUL201_FD_189918 | JGI IMG/M metagenome (GOLD analysis project Ga0268330, IMG submission 189918) | Phyllosphere microbial comminities from switchgrass, GLBRC, Michigan, United States - G5R3_NF_17JUL2017_LD1 | ecosystem: Host-associated > Plants > Phyllosphere > Phylloplane/Leaf | place... | reverse complement strand
CCAGCTCCTCCTCCTGACATGCCGCTCCGCAGCTCCCCCATCGACCCCGCTGCTCCAATTGCTTCGCGAGGCCGGGAGCATTTCGTCGCGTTGCCATCCCGAGTTCAACGCCGGCGTCGCCATCCCGAGTTCACCGCCGGCGTCTCCCTCCGGAGTTCACCGCCGGCGTCGCCCAGTTTCTTCAACCTCTGTGAGCGGGCCGCGCTCTCACCCGCCGGCGCGGTGGCCGTCACCTCTGCGGCGGAAGCTCCCCTCCCGCCTAGCGACCTCCTCTCCGAGCTCTCCTTCACTGCCGAGAAAGCCCGTTATCCCGAGCTAACCTTCACTGGCGGATATCCTCGGCGCCGGAAGGGTCCTTCCCCCACTGGATTCCTCCTCGCCTGGGAATCCCGTCCTGCCGTCACCTGATCCTCGTCCGCGCGCGGCGGACGATCCCCTCCCGCTGGGCGCCCTCCTCCCCGCCGGGGAATCCTGTCCCGCCGACACCTGCTCCTCCGGTCGGCCACTCCCAAACGTGAGTTTGTCCTCACCTTTCCTTCGTGTGACCAGGCCGCCGCGCAGACCAACCCGCACTTCCTCCGGTCTGTACGACCAAGCTGCGCAGACCAAGCCACCGCGCGAATGCTACTTCTTCCTCGCTCCGCTCCTCTCTCGCGGTATGTATGGCCGAGCCGCCGTCATTGCCGGACTTGCCAACCTCCCCCCACCGACAATCCTGCCCCTCTCCAACCTACTTTTATCGACTCTTGTTCAGTAATACACCCCCACAGTACATGTGTAGCTGATTACCCAGTTCTATGTCAGTACGAACAGCTAGCTATATATCGAAATTTCATGATTCTATCCTACAGTACATGTGTAGCTGATTACCTGTTCATGTGGACAGGATATCAATGGAAGGCTCCTTACTGTAAATAAAACAGCTCCTAGAGGCTCTCGTGTGGAAAGACCTCCCAGACAATTTGGTGGTCCTTTCAGGATTTATGTGGGCAATCTGCCATGGCAAGTGGATGACTCTAGATTGGTGCAGTTGTTCAGCGAGCATGGCAAAGTGGTTGATGCCAGAGTTGTCTATGACCGAGAATCTGGGCGTTCGCGGGGATTTGGTTTTGTAACTATGGCAACGCAGGATGAATTGGATGATGCTATTGCTGCCCTTGATGGACAGGTCAGTGTCGATTCCCTGCCATTTGCATAACCATAGTAACTGGATGGAGCAAATTTGGTAGTACTGAAATGATCAGTATCACAGTGAGGCTGAGGCAATGCTATCTTTTCCTTTTTCTCTAACCTGGCCAAATTAAGGTTCAGTATCACAGTGAGGCTGAGGCAATACTATCTTTTCCTTTTTCTATAACCTGGCCAAATTAACATACCATTGTTTGTTTTGTAGATATGTTTGGTATAAGGTACTGATTTTGTAGATCACTGAAAACAAACATTTGCACAAAAAGAGCTGTAGGTTTCAGACAATACCATTGCATTCAGGTTTTTGAAAACTGCCAGGCTTTAGCATCTGACATTCTGACTTTACTCCTTGCTGTAAGCTAACTCAGCATCAGCAATGGTGTCCAAAATTGCACTGAATAAGCTAGCCAGTAACTAGGACAAGTAACTAGGACAGACACCCTTTTCTGTCATTCAGATTAGCTGTCTGAAAGATTTGTGTAACCAGAGAGTTCGTTAAGTTTGTAGCCAGAAAACAAAGGCAACAGCATGGTGCTACGAAAACCATAAGCTATCAAGAAAATAAATAAATTAATCTAAATTCTACTATGATGGCTCTCTGATGTCTTGATAATTTTAAAAATAAACTCATCCAAGGCTTTTCTGAATCAGATGCATGATGCATTCCATCATGTTTCGTACAATTCTTAGATGTGGAAGATGGTGCTGCTGAAGCAGCCTCTACAGATTGCATTGCCTCCTTAGCACGCTTCAGATTCTCTGTGCATACTCGATGAAAAACCTATTACATCGATGGATGTCCAGATATGATAGCTTTCACCGTTGCAAAATCCTATAGAATTTATCTTGACCATTCTATTCATATGTGTGTCCTTTTTTAAAAAAAAACATGCCTACTATATCCTTTTGAGCATCTAAGCATCACTGCATCTTTTTTCTGCGTGTTGATGACTGGCTATAACTTTTAGATTAAATGGTCTTTGACATCCTACTTTTATTAGGATGATGGTACTCAGCGTTTGGAGGTTGTCAGGGGTCGTAATGCAGATGGCTCTATTTTACGCCTAGCAAGTGAGGACTTTGAGAAGCAACCTGGACCATGTGGATGTGAATGCTCAATCAGGATTATCTAACAAATCTTGAACTGTATGTGATGCTGCTAGCAGGAAGGATATTAATTGTAAGATATTTTTTCTGCAGATACTTGGACTGAGGAGATCCAAATGGACTCTTCCAACAGGCACTAACTTAACTATTGTTGTTGTTGGTGAGGTAATTACTCATAATTTTTCCTGGTTCGATTGAACTATTTGCACATTGATAAGTGCCCATTTCATTATATTTATTGTTTTATCTTTGTGTAATCTGAATAAGCTGTTTAAAGTGATTCCAGAAAATTTTGATCAAACGGCCAAGAAATGGTGGGCCATTCCTTTGTTTTGTTCTTATGGTTGAGTATTCCTGATACAATCTGTTACGTGTGTTTATTGTTTTTCATCCAAGCAAGTGATTATTTGATACTTCTCCTTGATCCATATATTTTACTAGATATTTGAGAAATGTCAGATTCACATTTAGTATGATATTTTGATATTGCATTGGTTTGGTTAAGCAATAGATCGATTTTTATGGTTTTTTGTATTCTCCTTTGAGCCAAATCCGATGGCTTGGATTCCATGAGACACTTGCATAGGCTAAGGAAAACCAGGATGAGAGCAGTGCCATATCAGCGATGTACAAGCGGGTGCTCGTGCAGGTGCCCGCTGCTGTACTTCATTGTGCTCAAGATGACGGAACCCATCTATGAATACCAGGAGGCTTCAGTCAGTTATATTATTTTTATCATTTGTTTACTTCTGTTGCAAAGAAGGAGCATCTTGTAAACGGTTGAGGAAGTTCAAGCTGAGTTTTATGAGGCTATGCCTTGAACTAATTTGGAATTGTGTACTGAGAAGGAACTTGATATCCTATTGCCAACTTATTTTCCTGTGTTCATACATGCGTCCATGTTTCACGTGTATGGATGCATTCAGACAACCGATTTGTTGTTGTGCGTCTTCTTGCTTGCGACATCTTCTTGCTTGCGTCTCCCTCGTCCCAAGTCCCATCATTGTTCCCTTCAATACCTGCCATGTTGTTTCTTTCTTTAGCTTCGGCGTCTTCTATTACATTTGATATATATACTTATGGCAACGCCATGGAGCCATTGATTTTCAGTTTTCCCAGGTCTACCATGCAGCCATTCATTTTTCAATTTGGCCATGGAGCCATTGATTTTCAGTTTTCCTAGGTCTACCATGCACCCATTCATTTTTCAGTTTGGCCTGATCTACCAGCGCCTCTAGAAGCTCGTCTCTGTACACTACGCCAAAAAATCACCAACAAGTCTACCATGCAGCCATACATTTTTTGGTTGCACTTGACCGACATCCTGCATCCATGCAACTGCTCATAGCATTCAACAGCATTCGTGTTCAACAGATGGCTCAGAGGCGCCCAACCATGGCCGGTGCCGATTTCATTGTGCAAGGGTTGCAAGAACACCACCAGGCATATGGTGTCACCTCGGTCATGTGTTTCAACCATAATTAGCCACACTAACAAAATCAGTACCTTTGCGAGCAACCATGCACAGCAGATGGGTGACTATGCTTTCATGACAAGCGTTTGTGATCTGCAAAAAAAACATATCGAGAGAAGAGGATATACAACATTGATGAAAGGGAACTATTAACTTGATACAGGAAGAACAACTTATAAATATTCAGATCAAAGTAAAGCGGTGACTCTGAGAATGGGATTGAGATCTCTGGGATCTGTAAAACATCACAGGCAAATATAAAATTATCCTCTTTGTTGAACCAAACTCATGCTGATTGCAAATGCACAAATATTGTCCTAAAATATTAGCACTTCAATGTACATGGAATCCTAGGGAAGGCTGACACTGATTGAAGACTTTAGTTCTAACATTCAACTAATACTTTCCAAGCATACAGGAGTACACTACTGATTAGGAGTTTTAAGACTGCATTCAATACAATATTTAGCTTTTATAGTGATGCAACACTAAATCCTGCATCACTTCTATTACTCACTCCCGCCACTGATGGCTTGTTCCTCCTGCCGGTCATCATCTACATATTCATCATCATCCTCGGAATTACTAGGGATTCCTATGTAAGAGTTGTCTTCCAAAAGCCTCCTCCTTTGCAGCGGCCTTTCCTCCAGTTCCTTCCTATTGTTTCCATGATCATACATGTTCTGCTTGTTCTTTGCTCCCGCAGGTCTGCCCCTCCTTTTATTCTTCATCGCTTCAAGGCGGTCTTTATTCTTTTGCAACGTTGGGCATGTCGCTGAGTTATGGGTTGACTTCAATTTACACACGCTGCATCTTCTGGTTCCCTTCTTTTCTCCTTGTGCTCCAAGAGTGACTTCATTCATTTCGGCTAATGTCTTGCTACGTCCCTTTGTCTTTGCACAAGGTGGTCGTTCCATTGAAATCCCGCTTTCCTGGGTTACGCCAACCTGTACATGTTTGTTCCATTTAAATTTGCTCAACCATAAATTGTTAATTCTATATACACTGCAAAGATTATCTCACATTGAGTGCTACTGTAGTGTCCTGATCGCTGGACTCCCCTTTATTTCCCTCACCCACTGCCTGCAGTTGGATGCTCATTTATCCATTTTCATATAAGAATTCACACCTACAGCTATCATATGCACTTCAATTTCATTCAATGTTCATGCAATTTCAATTTACCTCTCCTGATGCCATGTTCAAGTGGTCATGACATGGATTATTTTCCGTGACAACTGCATTACTTGTTTGCCCGATTTCCTGCATTAGAAGAAGAAGAAAATATCCTATTATCACCATCGATATGGTCACATTGCCAGCTTGTTGAATTTCACAAATTGAAATCAATTACCTGTGTACCTTCATTGTGCCCGCACATGTCTTCGTCACTGTCTCCTTGCCTATATGTTTCCTGTGTTTCAGCAACAAAATCACTGTTTTAGTATAAACTTTTCTACTTTTAACCATTTCCATCCATTCTCGATTCATCATTCAAATACCTGTCCTGTTGTATTTCTTCCTGTTGTGTTTTTTTTTGGCCCAATATCATGCGGGATGTCCTTTATTTCGTTGAACACGCTATCCATCCCTTCAATTGCTCTTTCAAACGCAGCCTTCGACATGCTACCTGCTTGGACAACTTTTGTGCTCTTTTTCAGTAGCAATTTTGTTCTATAGTTTTTTGTGTTTCCATCGTCTCCTGTTAAAATCTTGTCTTCCCTGCTAAATGCCACATCTCTCCTTGCTGACTTGGTGTACCTCTTGAAAATGTATTTCGCAGGTATTTTATCAATTTGTATGTGAATGAAGGTCCGCAGCAAATGAACGCAGAATAGGCCTGCATGTTTGGATTTGAGCATGCTTATGACTCAGCAGAGAACATCAGTATGAAATTATGATATGACAAATTATATTTTACACTTTTATAGCTTCTAACTTTTTTGTACCTGTGTGCTCCCACTCCCTGCACTCGCAGC
>Ga0268330_1000038_pt1 | contig 5783 bp, 5 predicted proteins | sample G5R3_NF_17JUL201_FD_189918 | JGI IMG/M metagenome (GOLD analysis project Ga0268330, IMG submission 189918) | Phyllosphere microbial comminities from switchgrass, GLBRC, Michigan, United States - G5R3_NF_17JUL2017_LD1 | ecosystem: Host-associated > Plants > Phyllosphere > Phylloplane/Leaf | place... | reverse complement strand
ACCGCACAGAGGTTCGTTCACTCCACCTATTGTCAATTATATCAGTTGTTGCTCCCTCGTCTGGAACGATATGTACAGGCTGTTTCATGCATAGGACTAATAACAAGTCGGAGTAATATAATAATTATTAATTACTAATGGATTTTGATCTCTGCAGTTGTTTTGACTTGAGATATGTATTTATTAAGTTGAGATATGTATTTATTAAGTTGAGATATCTCTCCATGTTGCGGCGCTCGCGCAAGGTCTCGCGATGCAGTCAACGCGATGCACGCCGGCGGGCGGCAACGCGAGGAGCACCGCGGCCGGTGGCGGCAGCAGCAGCGCGATCTGGCCGCGGTGGAGGCACGCTGGTGGGCGGCAACGCGAGTACGCAACAAGCAGCGCGTCCGGTGGCGGCAGCAGCAGCGCGAGCAGGCCGTGGTGGAGGCACGCCGGCAGGCAGCAACGCGAGGAAACACCATCAGGACCCAGGATACCAAATCGATGCAGGTACGTCCCCTCTTACTCTTACCCAACTCTGTCTGTAAAGAGCAAATATGCACAGTAAGTGTTTGATGTATTGCCTCTTTAAGATAATTGCTCAGGTTGAACCGGACTGTTATTATGTTCATCACCTACCAATGCATATGGACCATTGCCGCCATGTCACTTGATTGCCATCTTCGAGCTGCTAGCATCTAGACTTCATTTTGTTTGTAGGATGGAAAACTGAATTTTCTTTGGACAAAGGCAAAGGAGAGTGCATACATGAACATTCTGTAATTTGGTTGCTCATATTCAGATACTGTTGCGGTATCAAGCTATATGACATGGAAATACATGTCTTAGTGTAATTTGGTTGCTCATATTCAGATACTGTTTAGAGTTATTAGTGTTTTCCCCCTTGAGGTGGGATTGGATCAGCCTTTGTCAATTCAAAATATAAGACAAAAGACACAGTCTTTATTAAACAAAACCTCAGCTCTCAAGATAATTAGTCAAGATTTGATTAATGATATATCTTATGGCTTTGCAGTTCGTAAAGCATACTTAAATTTTTCATTAAAAAACGTCTTATTTATTAATATGATTTATTCAACCATTTGATTTCGGTCTCCTTTCTTAGCAGAAGGTCAATGACAAATAATCATTTCTCAAACAAATAAAACATGGCGCGGGAAGGCCCGTGCAGCTCGACAAGTCAGTGTTGTATTCATCCAATGAGAAGTTACACATTTCTGCAGCTGACTTTTGGAATGGCATTCTTTCCCTGGATGAGGTAATATAATTATAGCAACATTTTTCATTGAACCTTCAGGCTTCAACAAGCAGATCTTCCTTTTACTGATTTCAGGCTGATAAGCCCCTGCTCAACCTTGGGTATTTTCTAGGTCACTCTGTTCTATAACGTGTTATGCTGAGCTATGGGTATCTATTTGATACTCTAGGTACTAAGGCTTCAGCCTCTGGAAGCACCGCTGCAGGTTGGTTCCATACAAGTTTTTCTTCCTTTCCTAATTAGCTGTTAGCCACTCAGCCTGTCAGTACTATGTATTGCACTCCATTTTGGATGTCACCCTCAGGATGGTGAAGATTCCGAAATATTCAGCTCATTTATAAATAAATTTTGTGCAGTAGCTTGCACATTTCTAATTCAGCTTATGACTATTCATTACCAGGTGGCTCTGATGGTGGTCTGCCTCATAACATCATTGCTTGGTTACGAGTTGTATCTGATTGCTGCAAAATCAGGTATGAAGCCTTTAAATACACTGAATTTTTTTTTAGTAAGTATCTCAGCCTGCACACTCACACAAGCAGCACTACCAATGACCACCTAACTGACGTTGCAGTTTCAGTTTCACCTCTTACACTTGCAGTTTCAATTGATCCATCTACTCTTTACCCTAGAGGAGGGTTAACTGGCAATATACCAGATTACTTACCTACCTTATTTTTTCCCAAAACATATATATACTATTACCCCTATTTCTGTATACCACTTCTACCCATTTTTTTCTTAATTATATTAGTATTGCTTCTTTGAGTTCCTTCATGTACACATCTCACTGACATGAAACTCTTCTCCTGTTATAGCTCACAAGAAGCATGATGAAGCCTTTCTTTCAACAAAGAAGGTAAATTTTTGGGTTCCAATAGGATACGCACACAATTTTTGCAAAAACTTATACAATATGCTTCAATTTAATTAGCTTACCTTACCCTCCTACCAATGTTCTGTGCTGCAGGAAAATGAATTTGTTAAGTGCCATGGTCTTATCTTTCCTATTCAGTAAACCATGCAGAGGTTGCATGTGAGTAGCTGAGGAGATTACTATGGCTAAAGCTCTGCAACATAATAGTTTCCATTTTCATAGTTGTACGATCATGTACTATGCTATGCTCCTGGAATACTGCCCCGTGCTTCGCACGGGGGGCACCTGCTAGTATCAATGTGTTTTCCTAGCATCATGGTCACATTACTAGAGTAGTTGTATTCCAGATCAGCTGTCAAATTTCAGTTGTTGCTAGAGTGAATCAACTATGCTACTTGTTCATTCTATATACAGGCAGATCACTTAGCTATTTACTACCTAGACCAAGCTTCATAACCAGGGCCGTCTCAATAATTTTTAGGGCCCTTGGGCAAGCAAGATAGCAAGGGTCCAGCAATCTAATGTTTTATTATTATGATTGAATTATATAGTACTATTAATAGGTGTTAACTTTCAAAATATATTTAGTTCATAAAAAATAACAACAGTACATAAAGAATCTAAAAAAACTGTAAAATAACTATTATGGTTACCTGAAAAACCGCCTTCAGCCATTTTTTGATGCAAAATCTTTAAGAACAGTATCGATATCAATTTTATAAATGTCCTTCTTAATGCTGCATATAGCCAAGCCATTCAATCTTGTTCCTGCTCCTGATCTTATAAAGGATTATAAAGGATCAGTGTGTATTTTTTTTAATTGTGAACTATTTAAAGGTGGAAAGGTATGAGCTGCAAATGTTTTGATGTTTTGATGAGCCATTTTGTTTTGTCCAACAATAGTGTTTTTAGGTTCTAGTCGGGCTAATAGTGCTAATAGTTCATGTACTTTTTTAAATCTATTTTTCATGCCTTTGTTCTTAATTAATTAGCTATGCATAGACAAGAGCAACTGTACAGCTTTACCTTATTTTGTTGTTCTGTGCAGATGCCTTATTCTATTGTTCTATGCAGAAGCCTTATCTAGTTCTTGCACAAGACAGGGTATCTGAATTTGCAAAGCTAAGTCCAATTGAACTTCTTGTAGGGAGAACTAAGGACTTGAAAGAAGACTGTTGGTGATCCTGGTTTGCCTGTTCAACATCGTCAACTTATAGGGAGAAATAAGGACTGAACACTCGAAGTGGTAAAGCCAAATCTTGCTCCTATGATTTATGTTTGCTTGAGAGTCTGACACCATGTATTTTGCTTTTGGCATGACTGGAACTGTGACTACAGCGTGGGCCTGCTGCTGGTGGTGATCTGGTGATGACAAACACTTTTGTTATGCTGCTGTTGCCGTGACTGGAACTGTGACTAGAGTGTGGGATTCTGCTATTGGTGATCTGGTGATGACAAACACATTTGCTATGCTGTTCTTGCCGTGACTGGAACTATGATTGGAGTGTGGCTGCTCCAGTTGGTGAATAGGTGATAACTGGCACTTGTGATCTGCCCTGCATGCTCTGGAATGTGGCTGCGGTTTTTATTTTGATGGATGTATGTTTGGTACTAGTGATCTGGTGATCCATTGATGAACTTTTGTAACTTGTAGAACTGTTGGTGATCTACTGTAATGAATCGTTAATTAACTGAATGAACTGATTACTTGTCAATTTGATCTAATTTTAAATAACTGAAGTATGAATATGATTTGTTGTAGGGCTGAAGAGATAGAGGAATAGCAGCAGGCTGGAGTGGCTCAATTATTTGAGGAGAAAATCTGCAGGTTATCTAGCCCTCATCGACGCTTAGCATCAAGATATCTGGTTTCCTTTTCATAGGTTGCAGCCAGCCTGGATGTGTAGCTAGTTCCCTTGGAGGTGAGATCTATGATCTATTTAGTAGTAAGACGCATTAAACATATAGTTGTTGTACTAATGCTGAAAACGATGCTTGAAATGTTAAGCTTACGGACATGCAGATCTGGGAATTAGTAATGTGCTTAATGGAATGATATAGATTTTTATGCTGCTACATGTATGTTCTAAAATTAGAGCTATTAATTCTCCAAGTAGCTAGGTCATAGAAGGATATTTTGAGATTAGCGCCCATAATTATTCAAGTAATATAGGAGCATGTAGAGTTTAGAGCTTGTTCTTTTCTGATTATGTCTGAGAACTTAAAAATACATGAGTCACTGAATTTTGGCATTCAGTTGGATACTTCTGATTTTTTATATGTGCTAGTGTGATTGCAAGTTGCTACATAATTGTCTATCATTATTGGAATTCTTATGATTTTTTTCTATCTAATTTTGGATTACGTAACTATACCGCCAGCTATAAAAATAACAAATGCTCTGTGTTGCTTTGCTCCTATTATGAACAAATTTGAAGATTGTATTATTTGGCTCAGTTAAGTTTTGGATCATGCTTCGAGGACAATAAATGAGTTGTAGTACTTCTATTGAGCTATCCAAAGAGTTAAATATCACAATTTTTGGTTAAGTAGAGGTTCAGCTATAGTTGTTTAAAGTAAGTCCTATGGCTGATTCTGCCCAAGTCCTGACAGGATTGTCTTGTTTATATTGTCTGCCTTGTTAATAGTAAAATTAGCTCTAGATGATAATAAGAAAATTGTAGATAACGTCCTTATGTTGCTTGTCCTAAATTTTGCATGTCCTCTGAACAGATCTGAAATAATGTAGTGTCTAGGACTAATTCTTTTGGCCTGGTTAACTTTAGAATTTTAGTCATGTAAATGATTTTTCAGGAGGAAGCTTGAGTTTGAGAAGGAGCATGCGATTGGTGGGACGATGGCGAACATACATATCAAGGCAACCTTCGCTGCTGCAGTAGACATTGGTCTTTCGATTCGAATGAGTTCAAACAGTTGTGTGTGCTGGATACATTATGTGTTAAGCTACTTGTTTTGTGTTCTCGTTTAGTTTGACATTCGGTTTGTTTCATTCAAGATATTTGTACAAACAAATTATATTTCGTTTTAATGGATGTCGATGCTTCATTCATTATATATTTGTCGTTGTGTGATTATTCATTAAAGCTACCAAACAAAGTGTCGCAACATGAAATATTATTATATTCATTTGGCATTGCAATATATAATAAAAAACAAACCAAATGACGTTTCAACATTGACACATAAAACAACTATATTTAACCGTGGCAATAGGCATGATGATCGTGGCAATAGATATGTTCTGCTATAGCAACTACAATTTTGTTTGCGTGGTAATAAAGGGTACATCTATAGCAACAACACGATTTAGCGTGGTAACAGACAAACTATCTCTTGCAACTACAACAAATATGACGGTGGCAATAGATGACTCCACCTATAGCAACCATTTAAGGAACGTGGCAATAGAGGATCTATCTGTAGCAACCAACCTAAGTGACGTGGCAATAGCCTGTTCCACCTATAGCAACCATTTAGGTAACGTGGCAATAGAGGATCTACCTGTAGTAACCAACCTAAGTAACGTGTCAATAGCCTGTTCCACCTATAGCAACCATTTAGGTAACGTGGCAATAGTGAGCTCCACTATTGCAATACTTTCTCCGCGTGGCAATAATGCCGATT
>Ga0268330_1000035_pt1 | contig 5941 bp, 1 predicted proteins | sample G5R3_NF_17JUL201_FD_189918 | JGI IMG/M metagenome (GOLD analysis project Ga0268330, IMG submission 189918) | Phyllosphere microbial comminities from switchgrass, GLBRC, Michigan, United States - G5R3_NF_17JUL2017_LD1 | ecosystem: Host-associated > Plants > Phyllosphere > Phylloplane/Leaf | place... | reverse complement strand
TCTCTTCTCTCTCTTCCTTCCACAGACACGACCTACGAGGCCCTTCCTCTTCGATCCTTTCCAGCTCGAGTGAATCGGATCGTAACAGTATTGTCGCTTGTCTACTCGTACCTCGTGTCTCAAACACTCGGATCAACACCTTCAAGCCTACTCAAGATGTCCTCAAGTACTCGTTCTCAAGCTTCGCTTCTCCAAGAGACTCTCGATGCCACCATCATCCGCCTCGAAGCTCTCGAAGGTCAGCAACGTGCCAGCCAGGCCGAGAACGAAGCACTTCGTCAACTCCTCAACGCTCAACAGCGTCAGCCCAGTCCACCCATGGCCAACCAGACCAAGGAGCCCAAGGTCGCCTCTCCGGAGACCTTCCATGGTCGCAACAAGGCCAAGCTCGCCCACTTCCTCCTCGGCTTGAACATCGTGTTCTCGACCCAGCCCATGCGATACCCTGACGAGAAGACCAAGATCAGCTATGCGATCTCCTTTCTTCGGGACGATGCCATGGCATGGATCGAGCCATTCGCCAACAAGCCAATCTACGACCAGCCCGACTTCATGAAGAATTTCGATCTCTTCGTCAAGGAACTCAAGACCATCTTCGGCGATCCCGACGAGGTAGCCACCGCCGAGCGCCAGATCCGCTCACTTCGCCAACGCGGTCCAGCAAGCAACTACTTCGCCGACTTCCGCCGACTTGCAGCAGTCCTCGACTGGAACGACTCTGCACTCTGCTCCCAAGCCTACACGGGTCTCAAGGACAAGATCAAGGACGAGCTCTCCCGTGTCGGTCGCCCGACTACCCTCAACGAGCTCATCACCATCGCTACTCGCATCGATACCCGCATCCACGAGCGAGAGGTCGAGCGCGAGCGTGAACGTCCTTCGACCACTTTCACCCGGAACACACCCAACACCACGGACAAGCCCGTGTCTACCACCATCAAGATCAAGCAAGAGCCAGTTGAATCTTCGCGCAAGACCAACCGTGGTCCCCTCAGCGATGCCGAGAAGGACCGTCGTCGCCGCGAAGGACTCTGCCTCTACTGCGCCTCCAAGGATCACGAGGTCAGCGCTTGCCCCCTCACCAAGGGCAACAACCGCAACATGACCACGTCCAAGACCAATCCCTCTTCGGAAAACTGAAGAGCAGTCCGACCTCACCACGGCCGCATTCGGACTGCGCCAAACCTCCCACTAAGCCGGCCAGCTCTTCACCATACATCCGACGCAGTCTTCCATTTACCATGGTCAAGCATGCCCCGACCATCCTACTCTCATCTCCCGACGACACTTTCACCAATATTCCCGCGCTTCTCGACCCCGGAGCCTCTCTCAACTACATCGACCCCAAACTCGTCCAACAGTACAACCTCAAGACCGAAGAGCTTGACGAAGGCATCGACATTCACTACGCGGATGGCAGCACCGCCAACCAGCGTACCACTCACACGGTCACGATGACGGTCTGCTGCGCCGACCAGTGCTTCGCCGATGTCAAGTTCCACGTCAGTCCTCTCACCACCCATCAAATCTTTCTCGGAATCCCCTGGTTCCTCTTCTACGGTATCACTTTCGACTTCTTGGCGCTGCAGATCGGCTTCAACGTTCACGCCCAACCAGGCAAGCCCGTTGAGGACGAAGTCCAGCTATCAGACGTCGACAAGCGCAACATCGTATCGACTCTTTCCTCATCCACCACCTCAAGATTCAACCTCAGTACCGACCTCGGTACTCCTCACAGCACAAGCCCAGAACCGCCAACTCTGGCCCCCACAGTCAACAGATCCACTTCCAGCGTTCCAAGGTCACATCCTTCGGTTCCCTCACAGACCGGGTCACCTGAATCACGACTTCAGGGACCTTCACAGCACCTCCACACACCCTCCACTCGACGCCTCGAGTGCCACAGCCGCTCCACACCTTCGTGGCTCCCTCAAACCGGCCGACCACACCTCGGTATTCACTTCGGTATCGGCTCGGACCAGCCACCACAGCCCTCCCAAGTCATCCACCGACTTCATCAGACCTTCACTTCTGAGGACAACGCCAACAAGAAGCACGTCCCAGAAGTCTTCCACAGCTTTCTCGATGTGTTCCGCAAGTCATCAGCCGACAAGCTCCCGGAACATCGACCTTTCGACCATCAGATCAAACTTCAACCTGGTACCACTCCAGACTTCGGCAAGGTCTACTCTCTCACGCAAGCCGAGCAAAAGGCTCTGCGCGAGTACCTTGACGAAATGCTCAGCAAGGGTTTCATCCGGCCCTCCTCCTCTCCTGCCGGTTCGCCCATGTTCTTCGTTCCCAAGTCCGACGGTACGCTTCGACCCGTGGTCGACTACCGTCATCTCAACAACATCACCGTGAAGGATCGATACTCCATTCCCAAGATCGACGACCTTCTCGATGTGATCACCGGTGCACTCATATTCTCCAAGATCGATCTCCGCGGCGCCTACAACCTCCTCCGCATCGCTTTGGGCGAGGAGTGGAAAACGGCTTTCCGGACGCGATATGGCAGCTTCGAGTACCTGGTGATGCCCTTCGGCCTTTGCAACGCTCCAGCATCCTTCCAACGCTTCATCAACACAATCTTCCGCGACATGCAAGGCATCTTCGTCGTCATTTACCTGGACGACATCCTCATCTTCTCCAAGTCTCAAGAAGAGCACGAACGGCACGTCAAGATGGTCCTTGAGCGACTCCGCTCCGCCAATCTCTACGCCAAGCCGGAAAAATGCGCCTTCATGCAAGACTCGGTCGAATTCCTCGGTTACAAGGTCTCCGCCCACGGTGTCGAGATGGTCATGGACAAGGTTCAAGCAATCCTGACCTGGGCACCGCCGACCTCCGTCAAGGAACTTCAAATCTTCCTCGGCTTCGCCAACTTCTACCGCCGCTTCGTACGCAACTACTCAAAGCTCACTGCTCCACTCACCGAGCTGCTTCGCAAGGATGAAGTCTGGGACTGGACTCCAGCTCGCCAGAACGCCTTCGACGAGCTCAAGCTCGCCTTCACCACCGCTCCCATCCTCCAGCACTTCAACCCTTCCAAGCCCATCATCATGGAGACCGACGCCTCGGACTACGCAATCGCGGCTGTCATCTCCCAACACGACGACAACGGAGTTCTCCATCCTGTCGCCTTCCGCTCCCGCAAGCTCTCCGCCGCGGAACTCAACTACGAGATTCACGACAAGGAGATGCTGGCGATCGTCGACACATTCAAGGACTGGAGACATCTCCTCCTCGACACCCATCACACCATCACCGTCTACACCGACCACAAGAATCTCGAGTACTTCACCTCGTCGAAACTTCTCAACCGTCGTCAAGCCCGCTGGTCCATCCTCCTCGTGGACTACGACTTCAAGATCATATATCGCCCTGGTCACCAAGGCGGCAAGCCCGACGCTCTCACGCGACGACCCGACTATCACCCTGGAACTTCACACAAGCACTTCGCCGACAACAATCCTCAAAACTTCAAGACCCTACTCAATCCTCATCAGCACAATCTTCACTCCTCTCCCGAACAACATCTCCCCACTCCTCACACAACAACACCACATCACATCAACAGCATATCCGTACATCCCGACCAGGAGCTGCTCCGCAAGATTCAAGCAGAATACGCACAAGATCCCCATCTCCAAGAACACCGATCCAGTTACACAAACACCAACAACCTGCTCTACAAAGACTCCCGGCTCTACGTGCCCGACGCCTTGCGACTCGACATACTCAAGGCTCGTCACGATCACCCCCTCGCAGGCCACCACGGACGTCTCAAGACCCTCAAGCTCGTCCAGCGTGACTTCTTCTGGCCCGGAATGCGCAAGTTTGTCTTCAACTTCGTCGACACATGCGACTCCTGCTCCCGGACCAAGTCAACGCGGCACAAACCATACGGTCTCCTCAAGTCCCTACCCGTACCCATCAAGCCTTGGGCCGACATCACCATGGACCTTATCGAAGCTCTGCCCCCGAGCGATGGCTTCGACTCGATCCTGGTCGTCGTCGACCGCATGACCAAGATGGCTCTCTTCATCCCCACACACACCAACATGACGTCTGAGGACCTCGCCAAGCTCTTCCTCAAGCACGTCTTCTCAAAGCACGGATGCCCAAGCACCCTCGTTTCCGACCGCGGCAGCGAGTTCACCTCCAGCTTCTGGCGATCCCTCTGCAAGCTCCTCAACATCCATCAAGCGCTCAGCACGGCCTTTCACCCTCAAACAGACGGCCAAACTGAGCGCGTCAATCAATCACTCGAACAATACCTCCGCAACTTCACCAACTACCAACAATCGGATTGGCACGAACTACTACCTTTTGCCGAATTCTCATACAACAACTCCGACCATTCAACCATCAACAATACACCCTTCTTCGCCAACAAAGGCTTTCACCCTACCTTCGACCTACCTTCTCCATCATCACCCACTCCCAATCAAGACAACCCATATCACCCGCTCGCATCCCACCTCATCGACCACTTCACCTCCATCCGCACCTACCTCAACGAGCAGATCAAGCTCGCCAACGAGCGCGCCGCCAAGAACTACGACACCAAACACATGACCCCTCCGGACTTCAAGATCGGAGATCAAGTCATGCTTTCCACCCGCAACATCAAGACCACTCGTCCATCAAACAAGCTCGACTATCGATTCATCGGACCTTTCAAGATCCTCGATCAAGTCTCCACACATGCATTCCGACTCGAGCTCCCACCTTCCATGAAGATACACAATGTCTTCCATGTCAGCCTCTTGGAACCTCACAAGCCCAACACCATCCCTCATCGGGTTCAAGAGCCACCGCCCACCATCGAAATTAACGGCCAGATCGAGTACGAAGTCGAACGCATCGTCGACAGCAAGCTCGACCGTCGATACGCCTGTTCCCTCCGATATCTCGTCGAATAGACAGGTTACACCGGTCCCGACCGCTTCACATGGGAACCCGCCGACCAGCTTAACTGTCCGGATCACATCGCCGACTTCCACCTTCGGTACCCGGACAAGCCTGGTCCCCTCAAGGCCTAGCCAACCTCGGTATCCACCTTGGTATTCCCTCCAACAACCTTGGTATCCACCTTGGTATCCACTCTCGACCACCTCGGTATCCACCTTGGTATTCATCACCTTCTCACCTCGCTCGACCGCCAAGCAGCACCTCGGTATCGACCTTGGTATCGACCTACTCTCGGCCGAGTCAACTCTGCTTACGTCAGCAACCTCCACTCGACGCACTCAACCCGCGTCCACCAGACCACCAACATCCTTCACCACGACCACCACCATCCACAACAACCTCACACACAACACCTCTCAACACCTACCAAACCACATCCATTCCACCCACCATGCCTACAGTCTTCGTCCCCGGTCCTTGCTGCGGCAGCTGCGGCACCACGCTGAACACTCTCAAGTCCGCCAAGAACCACTGGACCAACGTCCATCGAGCACCTCATCCTTACGCCAACAATCAAGGCCAACGCGAGCTTCGTCCCATCCTCGACCAGTGGCGTGCACTGCCTCAAGCCCTTCCTGCTTACGCAAAAGGCATTGAAGCTCTCAAGCTCGCCTACACGAAGAAGCTCCACCAGTCGACACTCCCCTTCATCTCGACTTCGATCACGGACTCCTTCTCCACCAAGCCCAACTGGGATCACGTCATCAGCGACCTCATCAGCGACCACAACTCCGGCGCTGCAGTCATCTCTTCGGTCGACAGTCTTGCCGTGGACGACGCATACCACTACTCGGTCACCAAGAGTCTCTTCTACAGTCTTCAGCACGACTTCACCGAGGAACAGACCAAGCTCTTCACTGCCGCTCTCGACATTCGTCCTGGCACCGCGCTCGGCCTCAAGTCTTGCAAGCTACTCGTCGACGGTCGTACCTCTTCATACGGCGTTCCCGCCCAGGGCCGCAAT
>Ga0268330_1000029_pt1 | contig 6473 bp, 4 predicted proteins | sample G5R3_NF_17JUL201_FD_189918 | JGI IMG/M metagenome (GOLD analysis project Ga0268330, IMG submission 189918) | Phyllosphere microbial comminities from switchgrass, GLBRC, Michigan, United States - G5R3_NF_17JUL2017_LD1 | ecosystem: Host-associated > Plants > Phyllosphere > Phylloplane/Leaf | place... | reverse complement strand
AAAGTTGTAGATCCCTTCGAGCTCTACAATTTAGAGTCTGAGTTTATCTTATTTGGACTTCGCATGAGGAAGTTATGGTCAAATACTAAAGACTACAGAATAAGAAAAGTCTGATTTCGGGGCAAACAAGAGTCCTACTTCATCTCCAAGCAAGAATTATCTAAATAAAAGGGTGGAGGGCGCCCCGGGGTATAAATACAACCCCCATGAGACCCCCAAGGTCATCCAATTCATTATCAAGGCGATAAGATGTAGAGAAGGGGGACAACTGTAGAGAGGAGAGTTGAGGGTCTAGTTCTAGGCTAAGGATTATAAGCTCTTCTAGTTCCTAGAGGTAATTAGAGGCCTTGCATGGCTCTCTATTTACATTGTTCATAGAGGCTCTTCATATAATCGTTGGAGGTAAGATCATAGTTGTTACTTTGATATGCTATCTAATGAAGTATTGATCTTGCTCTAATTATCATATTCTTGGTTCTAGTTCTTCATGTTCTAGTTCTAGTTATTAATGTTCTTGATCTAGATGCATGTGTTCTTGAATTATGTTCTTAAGGGTTATGTTCTTCTAGCTATCTAGATCTTTGATCTTGCTTACTAGTAGAATGGTTGCGTAGCTCGTTTTTGTGATCATGGTGATTAGAAGGCTTGCTATGTTTATCATATTATTAGACTATGTGAAGTGATTAGAAGCGCGTTCTCTAATCATGTATGCCTTTTGAGAGCTTCTCGTCGATTACCCCATTTTAGGTGACATGTGGGCGGGAGAAATGTTAAGCTTGATAGAGGGGGCTTGGTCAATGATCTAGGTTTAATTATGCTATCAAGGGCAGGCTTGATCATGCTTATCTTGCCTTGACTGCCTAGTTATCTCGAGTGCTCTAATCTTTTGGTTATTCCTATCATGCTTGTTTTGGATCCAATTAGAGCTTGATTAGACCCTGATTTGTTTCTCCTAATCAGATGTGCTAATTATGTTCTAATTGCTTTATCATCTGACTTAGACATAGATTAGACATAGAATTAGAGATAGGAATAGAGATAGATTAGATATCCCTTTTACCTTGTGTTTACCTTAAGCTTGAGATAGTTCATTCTCTATTAATTGTTTCCACAGATTGACAAACCCATGATATATACTCATTCTGGGGAAAAGCTACACCGATACTGTCACTTGCAGTATAAGGTTTAGCGCGCTTAAGTGCTGTCAACAAGCTTTTCTGGCGCCGTTGTCGAGGAAACGGTTAATCGAGTTTGAACTAGCTTGAGCTTATGTAAATAGTGTTTTGGTTTGTTTCTTGTTTAGTTTTTCTTTTGTTTATATCTTGACTAACCCTCTAACTCTTTAACTTTGTTTTTACTTAATTCTTGGTTTAATGATAGCTTAGCTTTGTTTAGCTTATGTTTAGTCTCTAACTAGTTTATTTTCTTGTTAATATCTCTCTCAATGTATAGTTCTTTTATCTCTCTTGTATATATATTTCTTTTACTAACATTAGCAGGAAAAGTGGGCCTCAGTCCAATAAAAAGAATGTTTTTCCAAACCGAGCTCTTTAATGGTAGGTGCTAACGCTGTTAGTGCCCCATGATCCATTATTGAGTTTTTCTACAGATATCGTACAGAAGTAATCATAGAAATAAAGGTACGTCTGTTGTGTCAATTAAGTTTTAAGAGTAATGTTCTTTGGAGCTTATTTGTTCTAAGCTACAGATACTGGAGGCAAGAAGATGAAGATTAGTTGAGAAGGTTTCAGAAGCTAAGGATTGATTGAGTACAAGGAAGATGAAGATAAGGAAGGTTTATCATAAGATCAATCCAAGCTCCAACCTAATCTTGAGATGCTCTCGGAATTCAGGACAGCAGCACCTTGTGGGACCAATTCGAAGACCTTAACGACCTCAAATGAAGAAAGTTTGAATACCAAAGTTGTAGATCTCTTCGAGCTCTACAATTTGGTATCTGAGTTTGCTTTATTTGGATTTCAGACGAGGAAGTTATGGTCGAAATACTAAAGGTGCAGAAAGCTAGAATTTCGGGAAAGACAAGAAGCATTCCTCTCCAATATTAATGGTGCATGCAATCATGGTATTCAAAGGAAGAAGATGAAGCCGCCATGGATTCAATAATGATATTTGAACTTCACTTCTTCAGGATAAAGATAATTCTCTTTTCAATCATAAGTATAATTTTAGATTGCCTGAGTTTGATTAGAGTTGTTTCTTATACCATTAAGGTGTTATTTGGTTGATTGTTATCCTTTTATCTTTTCTTATGTTTTTGTTTTTCATTTTTCGTGAAAGCTTCATGTGATAACCTTGTGTTTTATCTCTTCAAGTTTGTGCAAAAGTAGAAGGGGGCTTACCACTTTCTACCCCCAAGTGGTTCAGCCTAGGTTTATTTTATGTGCAAATTTCTTTTGAAGTTTTAAACATAAACATGTGCATGTTTCTCTTGATATATTTTATATACACAATGCTATCTTTGAAAAATTGAAATTTTAAAACCTTTGGCTCTCTAAACAAAATCCCTTGTTAGAATTTTATCTAAGCCCACTTTTATTTTATTTCTTTTAAAATCATCTCTCTAATTTGGCCAAAATAATTTGGAATCCCATCTTGTTTGTCCCATGTTTGGTTTTATGAATCGAATTCATCTATGATTTAAATATGCCTTAGTAATTTGCTATGTGATTTCATTTGAATTATGGTTGACTTGGTTCATGAATCAAATGTTTGTTTAAATCCCAATCAACCATGTGACTCTTTATTTCTCTCTAATCTTTGCCATGATGTTATTATGCTATATATATTTGTGTGCACTATGAGCTAACCATGCAGAGAAATCCACACTTAATTTGAAATATGAGATCAATGCTGCAAAAGAGTACAAGACAAATTAATGATGATTGTGAGAAGGATTTGACAAGAGTTTGAAGACATCATCAGAATTTGCAAGAGAATGATTGAGTTTCAAATTGAAGTGAGATTGGACTAAATGGAGGAGAAATTGAAGACGAGTACAAAGCCTATAGGGAGTTATCAGAAGATCAAATCAGCTACTCAATGGGAACGAAGATGCAAGTCAATTATCATTTTGCATCACATTTAAGGAGGCTTTGAGGAATCAAAACTTTACTCTCATGTCGGAGAAGCACATCAATGGCTAATACCAGCAGTCATGATGATTATTTTGGTTGAGAACAATAAAGAAGATGATCACTTGAGATGGTTGAGTAAGATTGATTGAAGGACAATGAAGGCCAACCATTTGAGAAAGAGAAGAACTCCATTGAAGTCAAGTTAGTTGAGGCCAAGATCAGCAAGGATAGAACTCAAGGGTCAAAGCTATTTGACTAGAGATGGAGATGAATGAAGCCAAGTGAATCAAGATAGAAGAAGAAACTGGTGGTGATCCATGGAGATTGAAAGAAGATTTGAAGCTATCATTACATTGGATAGTGAGAAAAGCTCAACAATGGTGCTTCATATAGAAGGACTTGGATCAAGGATTGAAGTTTTAAGGTCAACAATGGTGCACTCAAAGTTTCAGCCATGACTTAGAAGCAAGAATGGAGATAATTATCATCAAGGGATAAAGAAGACGATGATACAAGTGAACCATCTTTGAGTTATGGATTGATAGTCATGGAGGAACAATTTCGACAAGACCCAAGTGCAAAGGTTGAAGATTGTCAACATCAGCGGAGCAAAAAACAGGAGGCTGAAAATGTCATCAACATGGAGCTCATCCTCAAGAGGAAAGGATAGAATATTTTCTTATATTTGGGAATCCCATGAAGTCCTCTTTCCAACGCAATAAGAATCACTCAATTCGGATATTTCTACAAGGAGCAATGTGCAAATCATTGAAGGCTGCGCGAGCTGAATTGAAATCTGGACAGAACGCAGTGCTTAAGTAAAAAGGACATAACTCCTTCATATGGAATCGGATTTGGATGCATAAGTACTCATTGGAAATATAATTTCAGAGGCTACCCAATGGATATTTTGTTTGAGGTATGTTCTATTCTAGACAATGAGATATGCCACGAAGAATGAGGTGGCAGCGACAATGGTGATATCTACTTGAGGAAGGTGATGATAACAATGATGAAGAAGGCTTGGGCAATGCTTCCATGGGATTTCTATGATCAAGTTCAGTTGCAAGAAGTGTTAAAGATACTGGTACATGAACATACAAGCGGAGGATTGTGCACACAAGTGATGCTATGATCAAGACACGATTAAGCTGCACAATCAAGTATCAAGCTGCATGGACACTTTGGATTCTTACTCAAAGGACCATAGCTTCACTTCAACGGAGGTAGGTAAGAAGTCTAGCTCTAAGACTTTAACTTAAGCACTTTTCGGGAGGCAACCCGTTCTTCTTTTAATGTGTTAAGAGTCTTTGAGTCTTTTTAGAGAGAAATGGGAAGCATGACACCACCCTTTGAATCTTTAGCTTGTGACTAGTTAACTTAGTCTAACCTTTGTTTTCTTTTAGATAATCAACATCATATCATTTCATATTTTGTTTTCCACCTTACATTTGTATTTGCATTTTTATTTGTTTCTTCACTTTTGATATGATAGTATGGGGATTTTCATAAACTTTTTGATTGAATGCTTTATAAATATGTTGATTCTCGGCCGAGTTTTCTTCTTGGTAAATTAAGTGTAAGCATGGTGCTTAGACTTAATTTGAGACCATCATCATTTGGTTTTATTGAAAGTTTCTTGCTAATCATATTTCTTGTGGATAAACTTTCCGCCTTTGTTATGTTAACATGTTTGGTTTTCTAAACTAATTGGGGTGCTTTGTTTCTTGGCTTAAAATATGGTGTTTTACCTTGAAATTTTGACAACCTAGTAGTGAACATGGTATTCAGTGCTAGGTGTAAACTCTTTTGAGTTTGGTTTCTACCTTTCATGTTGCTAACTTCATGCATACACACTTGCACTCACGTACATCCACTAGGTTTTTTTTGTTTTTGTTTTTCTTTTTACTAAGATTGACTAGGCCACAAGTTAAAAGTCATTGGGAATGTTAGCTCGAGAGTAGTATGTGCACTTAATTTGTTTTACAGGATATGATTTCATGACAAAAAAATTGAAGAAATCTCAGGTAACACATTTCAAACACCTACTCTTTTCATTTTTGAATTCTGCATTTATTTTGCCTATCTCTATCAACTTGGTGTTCCCTTTGTTTTTAGTCTGTTAATTTAGTTTTATAGTGTGTTAATGTTACATCCATGATCATGCCTCACATATCCTCTCCTTAGAATAAATTTTGATATCTTTGTTTTCTTATGTTCTAATCTCAATAGTTATACTGATTAATGCTCTCATAAATCATGATCTAATATGCTTTGACCAGCATTTATGTGATAAATATGATTGTTCATAAAGACCCATATGGTTTAACATGTTTAGATTTTAGTTTATCATGATGATCTCCTTATATTTTTGTTTTGAAGTTTAAATGTTATGATCAGTTTCTTCAGTTTATCTTGTATAAGCCATACTTACCAGAGCCAAAATGAGAAACTTAGTTGATCAAGTTCTATCTTAAATGAGTTAGATTAAGATTGTGATCTAGGGTTTGAGACTTCAAAGCTGGTCATTCTTGTTTGCGTAACTCTCCTATGCTAGCCTTTTTATCCATGCATTGTAACTTCCTACATTGGAGAAGTTGCAAACCTCGCTGGATATCCACCCAAAACCAAAAATCTCTTTGTATATCTCCATTGACCACAACCTATTTCATCTAGAGTATGAGAAAAAGAGAGAGAAAGAGTGGAAGATATTTTGTTTCAAACACCTCTATCCTCTTGTTTAATTGTTGTTTATACTCGAGGGCGAGTATCATTCAAGAGTGGGGATGGAGAGCTGTCATGTTTCAAAAATAAAAATAGATTTTTGAGGAGGCAAAAAGAAAGAGAGAAAGAAAAAAATACCAAGTGGTCAAAAAAAAAGAGAGAAGAAAGACCAAGTGGTCGCCATAAAAAAAAGAGAAAAAGAAAAGCTCCTCAATGATCTCTTGATTTAAAAAAAAAGGGTTTGAAGAATCAAGTCTTGAAGCATCAAGTATACATCTCTCATATATATATACTCCAGAGAATTCTCCAACCATGTACAATCCAATAGCAAGGACTTCATTTGTGCCTTGAGATCATTCTTTTGACATTTGCACATGTCCACCTTCCAAAGTGTGTGCCTCATCTCTTCTATCCCAACATCATTTGTATTCCATGTCCTTTTTGAGAAGTCTCAGTAAAACCAGAAGATTGCTTTCTTAGTTTGACAATACTTTGAGTTTGAATTTTATTAGGATTCATATCAAGCTCCAAATAAGTTTACACATATGAGTGGTTATATTTTGAAGATCTTTTGTTACTGAGAGACTGGAGAGTTGAGTGTGATTCCTTGGCTTTACAAGATTGATCTTTTGGAACAATGATCTACTTTTTGAA
>Ga0268330_1000028_pt1 | contig 6556 bp, 4 predicted proteins | sample G5R3_NF_17JUL201_FD_189918 | JGI IMG/M metagenome (GOLD analysis project Ga0268330, IMG submission 189918) | Phyllosphere microbial comminities from switchgrass, GLBRC, Michigan, United States - G5R3_NF_17JUL2017_LD1 | ecosystem: Host-associated > Plants > Phyllosphere > Phylloplane/Leaf | place... | reverse complement strand
CTCTCATGGCCAAACCCGATGGCCATGCATGCACCTCATCACCACAAGCCATAGCTACGAGTAGTTCTCGCATGTTGTTTGTTGTCATGGCCTCGAATTAATTAATAATTTAATATACAGGCAGCTACCAACTACTCCTCTCAGTTTCAGGTCTTGCTTAGATCCAAAGTTCAAAATTCCAAAAGATTTTTGTGGCGCCTGCATGGTGTTTTAAATGTAGTCGGAAAAAAAATTGCATTACACAAATGGATTGTAAATCGCGAGATGAATCTAACGAACCTAATTAGACAATGATTAGACACTAAATTGCTACAGTAAACATATGCTAATAACGGATTAATTAGGCTCATTAGATTCGTCTCACGATTTACAAACCATCTATGCAAAAAATTGTATACGGTCTTGTTGCACTTAAAATATTTAAGTGCAGGTCCCACTGTCACATGCGAAATCATGCCCCAGCAGTCAGGTACCTCCACTGACTATGGTGTCCTAAGTGTCAGTGTGGGTCCCACATTTTAGTTTTAGTTTAAATGGAAATTTAAAGAAGAAACGGTTGCTGGATACATTGGTTCAAATGAGAAAAAAAAATAATTAAGACTTTCAGGGGTCGTTGGATACCATGACCTCTGCAGAAAGGAAAAGAACATGCACCACTGGACTACCTAAGGCGTATTTACATATCTTCTAATATTTACTCTACAATTCTGTGCATCTTTGATTGTTGGCTGCCACGCTTTTCTACTTCTGAAATATCAACAAATTTTGAAATCAAAACTACTATCGTAAACATTAAAAAGAATATATTTTCATGAATGCAACAAAATAAGTGTCACCTAGTTGTACTAATTTATCCTTATAGAGTAATTATTTAACCCATTAAAAGTTTTAAATTTTTAATACACACAAATCTTTTTTTCAAAGAGAAGGATTTTTTTCAAAGAGAAGGCTGGAAAGGGGCCTCTTGGTGGCCAGCACCGGGGCTCCAACTCAGGTCGCCGGCTTGGGGGCTGGCTCAAAGAACCACTCAGGTACGGTTCACCAGCCCCATAAGAATACGCAAATCTTCTCTCCAAATTCTAAGTTTGGATGGATACTAAAGTACATCATCATGACATCCCAAAAAAAAGATTCACCAAGAAAATAAAAATTTGCAAATATATGGTTCATTTGACCCCGACATTAGAGTAAATCTTCCTAGTCTTCCTCTCTTCCCTATCGTAACTAGGGAGATGCAAGGCCATTAATAACCAACATTTTCTTTTTACATGAAAATTTAACATCAGCTATTTTACATATTTAATTATGAAAATAGTTGGATTATTATTTTTAAATAATATGCTTTTTCTAATTTACATGTGTTGATACATATTTTTTTGGAATTACTACACATCCGAAGTACATGTGCCGTAAACGATATCTTTAAATTGCAAAAAAATGTATAAATGATTACGGCCATGCACTTCAAGGTCATATGCAAATTTACATGAGTATGACAACAATTGTTTGCGGTCATCCAGAAACAATGGACATGCAAGGAGTCATAAATCACAGGCATATATAACTACATGCAAATAGGACCGTGAGGTTGAGCGGGAAACTCTAATGGCCGCATGGTCACCGCTACTTTATTTGTGTACCATCCTCTATATATATAGCCACCACACAAATTAGTTCCACAAGGAAAGTCAGTATCATCCAGCAACACTAAGCTCAACAAAATAGCATCAATGGCCCAGAAAATGACCATCCTACCCGTGCTCTTCATGTTGGTCCTCGCTCTACAATCTCCCAAAGTGCTGCAGGCAAAAGAGACTAGTGAAGGAGAGCAGGCCGCTTTAGCAATCTGCGAGATGCTCTGTAAGGACAAATCTGAGAAAGGCCCCCATTGCGTTGAGATGTGCGGCCTTGGGCAGCGGGCCAATGCGGCGTTCCTCGAGGGTTTCACGTGCCATAGCAAATGCCCCGAGCTAAAGGAACCCCCTTCCATCAAGGCTTGCGAGGATGGATGCCAAAAAAAATATGAGGCTGGACTTGCGGAGATCGTCAAGGCGTGCCACACCATCTGTGGTATGGGAGAGACGGACCCTTCTCGCATCGAGACCTGCAAGAAGTCCTGCACCTCGCCCGCTATCGCCGACACTCCTAAACGTTGATGATGTGGAAATGAGCCACCTGTGCATGCATCATCGATCGGCTGGCTACACGCCCATGGTTAGCACCCGATGCTCCTGCGCCAAGCTACACTATTAATTTTCTTAATTACCTAGCTAATTGCTTCTGCTCCTGTTATCCACCGATCGAAGGATAGATTGATATCCCTTTCAGCGTGTGGTGGATCGAATGTCCTTTCCAAATATACAAAAAGATTTGGTTATTTTTTGTTTGGTCAAATAAATGCTATATGCACCGGATCTGTGTGCCATGATGGGTAAATGTACACGACTATGATTATATATTCTTTACTTAAGTACATAATTTATGAATGTTCCTAGTTGTGGTGAGAGTGTAATCGTCGCGTTGTAACAAACTCTATTTCTTCTACTTAATACAAAGATGCGCAGCTCTCCTCCATATTCGAGAAAAAAATTGTGAATGTTCCTAGCTTGTCAACAATACAATCCTATTATCTTGTGATTCGCTGGCGAAGAAATCGGGACGCTAAGTACCGGAGAAGGACTGATATAGGAAAGGAACAAATAGATGTGAAGATAATTTGTGGAAAGTGTAAAAATGATAGAAATGTAAAAGAATCGAATGCGATTTTTAATACACTTAGGTGCCTAACTCTGTAACAACTGCAAAAAATGATGATGCGCAGTTTATTTCGAATTCTTTGAGATGCAAAATTAACCTCAATTTTCTACTACAGTTTAACAATAATATCTATGGTGATTTACGAAAATTGTCGAATTACCTTCAGAATAAGTCAAACGACATGATTTTTATATGCACAAACCAAATGTGTTGGTTAGGAGTTGTTCCCTTGGGAGGATAATGATAAATGTTGATGCTGCCACTTTTATTAATCCAAAAGTTACCGTTAATCATGAAAGTTTAAACGGCACAGGTAGTGGTACTTTGACAAGCTAACCCCTTGGCTCATGTCTATTAATAACCATGGTTCAGATTAATGTTCGAGTCCTGTCAATGTGGTACAAATTCAAAGTGAGGCATAGAAGCCACATTACAGCTATTTGTCAGGACACAACATTTCTCATGGGCCTTTTACTGCATTCAGACACATTAACTAGGGAGTTAGCTCATCTAACCGCTAGAGGTGAGCCGGGCTATCATTTGGGGGACCACCGGTTACATAAACTCGATCCACTCTCTTGGAGAAATATCCGCGTGTGCAGAGGTAGGCCCAAGTATTTTTCAGGGAATTTGCACACAACGTCCGAAACAATCTCCTGCTACATCTAATTGGGAAGATCTTGGTCTCGTTCAAATTTTCTTTAAGCCCCGAGCAATACCCATAGATTGTGAGCACTTGGCTGATGTTATTTAACTCTCTACTGTTAGAATATAAGTGAATTGCGCACCTCTCCCCATCAGCTTAAACTTTTGGGTTGAATTGGTCAGGGCCAGAGGTCTCGAGTTCGACTTCTGGTTAGCGCAATTAAATAAAATAATTGTTACTCGCTCCTATTCCACGTCTACGTCTGATACCCGAGGGTCCGCGTACAGGGAGCAACGTAGATTAGCTGATTTAGGGAGAACCTGATGTAGCATGCCTCTACTTGCCGCCAGTTCAATCAATTTGTGTAGTGGATCAATTGCGAGGATGAATAACATCGGCGATAATGGGTCGCCTTGGCGTAATCCCCGGGCATGTTTGAATTTTCTCCCCGGCACTCCAATAAGCAAAATTCTTGAAGTGGAAGTGGCCAACAAGACGCAATCCAGTCACGCCATCGCTAGCCAAAGCCAAGAGCCTGCAACGTCTCTAAAAGGAAAACCCAACTAACACGGTCCAAGGCCTTGGAGATATCCAATTGCAATGTCACTGAATATGACTTACACACTTCCCACCATAATTGCAATAAAGCTACGAGCACAAGATGCAGCAGGCAGTGTCCAACCATGGGCCATGCCAAGCAGGATCTCGGGCGCCATGTAAGTCCAGCGTGTCCTTTATTTGCCATCAGCTTCAGCCACTGCTGCTCATGTCTGGGCCTGACATAGGTCGTCCGTGCTGTTGATCAGGCCAACTTTCAATAGCCTGAAATCAGTATGCACCATCCAAGGAAAAACAATTGGAGCATTCATTGACTGATAATTGGAGAATTTCAGTTCAAAAAAACTGATAATTGGAGAAGGTTGGCAGATAGCAATGGATACCCGATTATCTTTAGATAGCCATAACATATCATGCATCTGGATCAGGCCTTGATGACGCACTCCGCCAGCGCGTCGTTGAGGCAGCTGCGGTTGAACTTATTGCAGTACAGGATAACTGATCCTCGAATCATGCTCAAATATGAACAAATTCGCGAGTCACATTCTCCATGCTACGTGTTACGCTTCATTGCAGAGAGGTTGTCGAGTGATTGACCCTGATTCATAACTGAGGCATCGGCAGTTCAGCACCACCGCACCAGTAATAAACCCATGGCGCTCAGGAGTAAAATACAAAACAACATGAGCAATTATCCCCAGAGTACTCACTAGCTTTAAAACTGAAACAGCATCCGCGCTAGTAATAGCACGTTCGTACATCGAAACTGTTCACTTTAAGGATAACTCCATAGTCATGAAGGAACAGTGGCTAAAATACGGTCACTTGACCATCCACTTATGTATACAGCAATTCAAGGAGTAGCACAGCAGTATTGCAAATACAGGATCAGTTGTGTACAATATTCCGCGACTGAGTTTCAGTCAGGAAAATGGAACTATAGTTTGATGATATTGATATCATCAGGTTCAGTTCCACGACTTGCAATCCATTTCCAACATGATACAAGATGCGATTATCAGAAGAATCATAAGATGTCACATCCCGATAATTAAACTAACCACCATGTAAAGTGGATATGAAAACCACAGCATCCTTCTCTTCCAACTCCGCATCAAGACCACCACACAGCTCCTAATCACAGTCATTTATAAGGACAAGAACCCCAGGTCTCCTGCACGCATGAAGCAAAGAAAAATCCATGAGAACAAATACCTGGCCACTGTTAGTTTTGAAATAGTTGAATACACTATAACATTACTGAACTGACAAAGCATACACACCTCTAAATGGGCAAGAAAAGTAACCTATATATTTCTGCCAAATCATTTGGAAGGAAAAAATAACAGAAAAGGCGGTCAGGTATCACTTTTCATGTCTCTTCACTTTTTTTGCAACGAAAAAAATGAGATAATGGGATGAAGTTAATGCAGTGTTCACCTGGATAATTGTCTGCCTAGAATCTAGATGGTAACTAGGCACTGGCCAGCGTGTCAATAACAAGTTTAGGGGCTAAACGTAGAGCTAGATAGCTAGATTGTCGAGATGGTCAGACTTGGTCACGAACTGTCTAGAGGTTGCAGCTGGAAACTTTCTTGATGCACCTAGGGTTGCCTTTCGGTAAATCCTCACCTAAGGCATGCTATGCTGCTCCTCTAGTCTTCTGCCTCCAGCCCCACGCTGGCTTGTGCCTCTGTACACGCTGTGTTGTCCTCCACTACTCTACTGGCTACTGCTACTCCCTACTGTTAGGCACTAGATTGCATGCTTGGGCCTGGGCCTGTGCCTGTGCCTGTGCCTTTCCTCCGAAATCCAAATTAAACACCTAGCTGTGCTTGGCATCTAGCTCTAATGCTCTACAGCTTTGTGGGTTGGCTTTATACCTATATTTTCCCTCCTCAAACAGAAGAGTGAAAGATAGCATCTAGTTGTATATAAATGCTAACTTTTTAAATTCCATCAATAAGTTCGATTGGTGTTTCTTTATTTTTGCTTGAATACATGGGAGCACTGAGCATCTTTGTAGCAAAGAAGGAACATGTAGATGAGTTACATCACACGGCATGAACATGCTCGAAATAAGCTGCTAAACTCTGTCTTTGTGCGCTGGTAACCCCAGCTGGTCGACCATTGTAGAACACTTTCTAAGCTTTTTATAAAGCCGGGTGTGACACCTTTGGTCGAAATGAAGAGAAACGGGGGCAAAGCAGATACATACACAGAATCTCCCTTGACAAACATCTCCGGGCGCTCCTTGATCAGATTGGCCTTGACCCAGGAGAGCAAACCCTTCATCGTAACCTTGCCTTCGCCGTCCTTGGGCGAGACCTCCACCTTGTGCACCTTGGTGGAGTTTTCCAGGAGCAGCTCCAGCCCGCCCCTGTAACCCCCAAAACCAGCTCTGCCCGTCAGGAACCGCGCTCACGCAGACTAAAGCGCCAAGGCAAGAGGAATCGGGAGGAAAGCGAGAGGTGCTGGAAGACGGATTACCCGAATTCGAGAGTGAGATGCATCGCCTGAGGTCTTGAGGGGCTGCGAATTCGTTCCGGGGGTTTAGGGTTTCTTAGCTGTGTGTGTGTGGGGAGGGGGGCGGAA
>Ga0268330_1000026_pt1 | contig 6772 bp, 6 predicted proteins | sample G5R3_NF_17JUL201_FD_189918 | JGI IMG/M metagenome (GOLD analysis project Ga0268330, IMG submission 189918) | Phyllosphere microbial comminities from switchgrass, GLBRC, Michigan, United States - G5R3_NF_17JUL2017_LD1 | ecosystem: Host-associated > Plants > Phyllosphere > Phylloplane/Leaf | place... | reverse complement strand
AAAAAAAAGAAAGAATACTCCGCTTCCGGTTGCCCAACGACGCCGGCGCCCTTGCGCAGTGCTCCGATGGGCGCCGCCGTTCTCTCGGCACTGGTATCCGAACCCTCCTCTCTTCTTCCTTCCCGCCAGGCTTATTTTTGTTTCGTTTGTTTTACAAGTAGCAGGTCTATTTTTCTCCTTGTTTTTCTTCCCTTTTTTGAGATTAGAATGTGAGCCTTCTCGTGTAATGGAGAGGCACAAGTTTTTATTCTGATCTTGATTAGATGTCGTAAGGATTATATTGTGTATAAACTTAGGAACAAACTGTTGTTTTCTCAAGCCTTTCGATTTTGGATTTTCCGTACTTTATTGATGCGATAAGCACGTCACTGAACATCACAATATGACTACATTGCAGGGATGGGCGCAACAGTTTAGACATAGTGCTGATATCAAAATATTTGGTTCAAATATGGCTCTCCATGGAACCCACAAGGCATTCAGTTTTCAATGCTTTGCTGCCAATGGGCGTGGCTTTGGCGCGGATTCGACTAACAAGAGAAAAGTAGGCAGCTTCAATGCTACATTTCCCTCCCTATTTCCTTCCATCTGCAGCATACTACACGCCTGACAAGCACTAGTTTGAGAGCAAAGGCAGAAATGAAACCATCTTCCAACACTACTAGAGAGTAGAGATTCTTAATCCCGTTAAATTTCAGTGATGAAGTTGTACATCTTGTCCAGTAATTAGGAAGGCCAACTTGCATTGTATCTGAAGGAATTGGAGTCTCTGATGGTCTGTTATGCCTTCTCTTTTCTCCCAGATTAAAAGCAAGAGGAGGCCAAAAGATGTTGTGGTGGAACCAAGGTAACTCACCTTGGGCATTCTATTATAGGATTTATTTTCTTCGCATTAGAAACAAAGTCTATTCTTATCAGGAACTTTATGGTTTGATGATTAGCACATTATTTTCTTTTCAGAAAAAATGTGTCTTATATTTTGCTACTGCTCAGATGGTTATGTGATAGATAAGTGAATCATGCGTCTAGATCCAGAATTTTTATTTTTTTGTTTAATGGTATTAGTATTTCCTTTTTTGGTTATAGTCTGTTGTTCGAATTCTCTGACTAAGGAAGGATTTGAGAAACTTGCTGATCAAATCCGTTTGCTCGAAGCGTCGAACTAATGATGTTACTTGCTCATATATTTTTTTAGAACTTTAAAGTAGTGCTATGTTGTTTTTTTATACACATATAGCATTATTTATTTCATTAGTTATCAAAATTTTTCTTTTTATGCAGCAAGGTAATATCTGGAACTCCAAAGAACATGGACCAATGTAAGTTGACTTCAATTTTCAGTTAACTTCATGTACTGCGGTACTTTAGTGTCCCTTGCTAATAAGTGCTCTTGCACACCTGCGCTTTTCTCTGCATTATCCTCGTGATGACTAAGTTTTTCCTGAAATTGCAAAAGTATTTGATCACTGACAAAAGTTCATTCAGGCTCTATCTTATCCATCTTATTGGCCAGATCTAGACAGGATGATACAATTGTTGATTGACTCACTTGGATTATTCCCTTACTATATTCTGCATTCATTGATCACGAGACCTTTTTTTTCCATTATCCTGAACCACTAAGTTGTAAGATCATTTATATGTGTTGGTTTATCTCCCTTTTTTTTTCATTTAGCTTATAGGAACAATGACTACAATCATCGTTGCTTGTTTTATCATGTGTTTGTATCTCATTGACTTAGGTTTAGTGTACTCGAATTCGCTAGTATTTCAGGCAAATGTTTTGCAAAGCTGTTGGTTATCCTTGATTTTTTTTTATGTACCCATGTGCTGTGCATATGCATCTGTAAATGCAGCTCCACAAACATGGTAATTTACCGAAGGTCAGCCATTAAGATTTGAAACCGTGTTTCTGCTTTTAACTTTGATGTTTGGTAGATATGTCTAATTTTTGTTACCTTACCTATTTCCCCGTTTTCTCTATGCTGAACGCACCTAATTTTGCTTTTACCAGCTGTATTTCTCAATATGTGGTCACTCATTGTTCTTAGGGGTGCCAGAATTAAGAACTGGAAGTGAAAACAGATCTGGTAAACAAGTCATGGATAAGCAATTTCTGCAAAAAGTGGAAGCAGTTAGAAGGTAATAACATATATCATCAATCATTATGCTACATCCAGTGAAAACTTAAAAGAAGGTTCACTTGTCATAGGATTAAGTTCTAAAGCTAGAGTACTAGCTATTTTTAGAATATATAAGTACAAATATTTGCTCATTCAGTCATTCTTGATGGTTTATATATGGGACTCATAATGCTCATCTAATTTATTACAGATAATTTTGCTCTTTCTTGATATATATAAGTAGAAATGTTTCTGATTATTGACAATGTATAAATGGGACTCAGAACGCTTGGCTAATTTATTACAAAATATAAAATAATCATGTGAGGTATTTGCTTGATTTTCCACATTTAGCAACTCCCACTGTGGCATGCTGTGCTCTTGGATGTCTGACCTTTGTATTGTCAAGGCTTGGACTGCACATGTTCCAGTTCTTCCTAGACGTCCATATGAATAATGCCTCTTTGTATCTTTGAGGTTCAATTGGAAACTTATTCAGTTTATATGACTTATTCAGAAACATTCCTTACTTGAAGGCATGTGTACATCAATGCAATTTGGATAATATATCTTAATTTGCATCATAGGTGCTAGCTTGTGATAATAGCTACACCCGTAGTTACTAAATAGGTGCTGAAAATGTATTGTTTGGTATAATGCATGTAAGCATTGTTCTACTCTAGCAGTTTCTGGTGTTCTCAGCTCAGTTGCTTGTGCTCTTTTTTTATGTTCTGTATAGGTCTGCACTTGAGAAAAAGAAAGCTGAAGAGAACAAAGATTATCAAGCTATTGATTATGATGCTCCAATTGAGTCTGATAAAAGTACAATTGGCTTTGGTACAAGGGTTAGTATTTGTTTTATGGACTTTCTCATGTTTCTTGTATTAATTAATCTTCAGATCATATGTTTATCAGAATTCTCTCAGTAGGTCGGAATTGGCGTTGCAGTTGTCGTCTTTGGACTAGTCTTCGCTTTTGGGGATTTCCTTCCTTATGGAAGGTAAATCTTCATCTACTACACAAATGGGCGACCAATAGTCTGTTCCTTCATTGCCGTTCTCTCCATAGCCTTTGCATTTCATATTAATTTTCTTATTTGTGCGGATAATGTTCTGCTACACATTTTCTATGCAGCAATTTTCACTTGCTAAAATAGTTCAATTCATTATATAGCTGGTGTTCTGTCCTTGTTGAATATCTTAGGGTGTTATTATAATATTCTGCTACACATTCAAGTCATGTTTCTTATTTGGTGAATGTTCTGAACAAGGATTATGAACCTGGGATGCTCTAATAAAAGTTTTCAAAATTGCAACTGAAGTCAAATTTCTGAACTTGAAAATTCGAAATTGTTGATTGAAAGCTACAGCCTCAGTCTAATGTTTGACCTACTATTAAAACCTCGGTTGTTTTTTCTTTTAAAGTCAAAACTGGATGATTTGCATGAGGACAGAAAGGGAAGGGCAATGGTTCCTATGAGCTATGGCAACCAGCATGTGATTGTAGTAATGGAATAGAATATAGATACACATGTAAATAAATATTTTCTTGCGCATGTTGTGGCTTCATGTAACTCCTATATTCCTCCTGTCAGTGTGAGCCCTAGCAAAGAAAGTGCAGTAGTTAAACAAAAGCTTTCTCAAGAGGAAGAAGCAAAATTTAAGGTAACCATTTTCCCCAAATATTGTAGGTTTCGTTTGTTTAATTGAATGTGAAAAATGAAATACATTAATTAAAAGGTAATATCCATGAATATATAATATTTTCAATGATAGTGGGGTTTTATTTTTCTATCAGCTGTTCACCTGAACTATAATATTGTTCAGGTAAGATACCACAGGGGACAAAATGATTAAACTCTAAATGACATATAGCTGAGTATCAAGGAGAATAGCATGAGTCTAGGGCTATTTAAAAGTCTGTACTGTCGCCCCTTAAGTTCTCAGGTATTGCACTATTTCTGAATGTGCAGTACTGCTGTGTTTTGCTTCTGATGATATGATTGTTTTAGAGTTGAAGGACCAAAGAACTGTATTCCTTTGAATTGTTATTCTGTTTGTTTTTTGATAATTTGTTATCATATTATGATATTGTCAGTTTTTCTTACTAGAGTGAACTACAAGGTTTTGAAGCAACACTGAGCAAGTCACCTAATGACCCTACTGCTCTTGAGGTGAACTGTTATCCTTATGACTTATTGAATTGTAGTACTCCATAGTAGATAAATAGTTGTCATAGCCATTAGGATGTGAACAGAACACAGTTACTCAATGATTCGTTCATGTTCAGATTCTCTCTAATAGAACTGTTACTTTGATTCAATGAAGGGCATGGAAGATCATCTAATTCGTGATGCAATGGCATTAGGTTATAACTCAGCATGACTGCAAGTAGCAGTTGGGAATTGGGAGTGTGTGCCAGGGGTGGGGGGTGGGGGACATGGTTGTTACAACTCAGTTGCAGTAAGCTTTCGGGAGGTTCTTTTCCTTCTGACAAGCGCTCTCAACAATCCATGACTGCAAATTTCGCCACCTTCATAATAATTAACTATTTCATTTCTTTTCCCTTGTACACACAGGAGATCTACGTGTCATTGCAATAAAAAGATAGAAATATTTGTGACATCTGCCCTTCTAGTTTTCACCATAAACTGCTCCATTTCACCTTGCACAACTTCAGCAAAGTCCGCAGAAAAACAATAACACTGATGCTTTGGAAGGTGCCAGCTGCCAGCTAGATGCGGGGTCCCCATTAAGAGCATTCTAGACACACAAATGGCTTGGGTGGTATCTAGAGCAGCATTGGTTTTTCTGGTTGAGATTAGTATGTCTGAAAGGAAATTTTCAGAATGACAGCATGCATTTGAATAAATTTTGATAACATCCATTTAAATACTTAATTTTTCTTGAGATTTTTTATTATTTAATTTCTACTTTTCTTATTCCATCTTATGCATATTCATTTTTCATATGGCTGCACAGGGTGCGGCAGTATCATTGGTTGAACTAGGTGAGTATGAGAAGGCATCAATGTTTCTTGAGAAGCTAGTTAAGGTACACTAATTGTTCTCTCCTTGTTGTCTTTTAGATAGTCTGTCAAGCTTATGAAATTATTTATCCTGATATAGGTAATCCCCGATAAAGCAGAAGCATACCGTTTATTAGGTGAAGTAAAGTTTGAGCTCAAGGATTATGAAGGGAGTTCGTCATCATACAGAAGCACTTTATCTGTAAGTAAATCTGTATGCACTTGTATCCCATGCACTCTTGTTTTATAAATATATATACTGCTCCATTTTCAATAACACTTGGCTATTCTCGTACTATCATTTCTGAAACAGTCATCAGACAATATTGACTTTGAAGTTCTCCGTGGCCTGACAAATGCATTACTTGCTGCTAAGAAGCCAGATCAGGTTTGTAATTCTCTATTTAGCATCACAATAATTCTACAAAAAAACATTTCAATTTTCACCTTGTGGGACAGTTATTAGTGGACTACATATCCTTTGAAGCATTGACATGAAAATCTTTCTGTAATTACTAGTGAGTCAATAACTAGGCCTAAATAAATTATGTTGAGGAGATGCCTTGGTTAGAGCTGAAACTCAATTGTACCGCTTTACTATGGCCAAAATCCACTTTTCTATCTGGATCTGCAGTACCAGACATGTTACATTTACACTTATCACTATTGAAACTGGGCGAATAATCTCTTCTCCTGGCTTCTGATACAACTGGGTTCCTATCCTAAGTATTGATGGTTCTAGTCTTCTAGATTTCATCCAACAAATCATCCAGTAAAAATATAATGGACCACCAAGTCAGCTGCTAAGTATCAGTTTCTATCCTTTTTTTTTCGCTGTGTTCCTTCTCCATTTGCTTCTTCCTCCGTCATCAACCTGCCTCAATATTGACACTGAAGCTCATGACATGTTGAGAGGGTACCTTACCGACAGTCTTGCAACACTACCAACCCGTCTGGCTATTTTTCGAGTTTCAGACACGTCCATTTCAGTGCCGCTTAGGATGAAAGCTGAATTTGACTGGGTGCAGTGTGCTGGGTCCTCATACGTGAGGGGTGTTGTCTGTTTCTGGCATTAAGGGTTGGTGTTGGAAATCTAACATTGGCAATAATTCAGGGGCTGTAAATAAATGCTCTCTGTGTGTACACTGCTTACAAGACATCTTTCTAACCTATGACAAGAATATTTTAATATAGTAAGCTTCAGATTGGAACACTAAAGCTCAACCTATTGTTTTCTCAATACTTCTATTAGCTGTTCAGAAAAATAACTCTACTGGATGTTTATAGTTCTGCAAATTTCAATTCTAGTTTGATTGATTACTTCAATCAAAGAAAAACATATGCCATTTTCCATAAATTAATACATGCCCAAATTTCTGAAGGCAGTTGATGTAATTCTGTCATGCCGTCAAAAATTGAACGAAAATAGTCAAACACGACTTGCTGATTTGGAGGCTGCAAATGACAATGGTGTCCAGAAGCCTCAAGATATTGACCCCATCCAAGTAAGTGTTTTCTGGTAGCATAGTATGTTCTCTTATTACCTATGCTTTCATTAAAAAAAAACTAGCCAAACCCTTGTGTATTGCAACGGAAAACCAAACTCATGTATGACACCATAA
>Ga0268330_1000024_pt1 | contig 6863 bp, 7 predicted proteins | sample G5R3_NF_17JUL201_FD_189918 | JGI IMG/M metagenome (GOLD analysis project Ga0268330, IMG submission 189918) | Phyllosphere microbial comminities from switchgrass, GLBRC, Michigan, United States - G5R3_NF_17JUL2017_LD1 | ecosystem: Host-associated > Plants > Phyllosphere > Phylloplane/Leaf | place... | reverse complement strand
TTGCATTGGGTGTGTGCATACTTCTCAAATACACGATCTGCTTCATCCTCAATCTCTTCAGGCACTGAATATATGCTCTGAAAAGGAACAACCAGCAAGCATCACTATGGATAGTGCTAAACAGAACTGCAATTGATTGATGAAAGAAATCCAATAGGTAGAATCAATAGTCACCCAAAACTCTGCTTTCACACGGTCTGCTGGGGTTTGTCCATCATCCCTAACAGTGTGAGAGTAGTGGCTCCACTTCCCTACCTGATATCGGAATGGCTGACCAGCTCTGTCAGTCCCTTCAATGATGGGAGGGTATTCCTTTTTTTAAAATCACCCCAAGGATGGGTCCTTTCTTCATCGTGTCATCAATTGAGTAATTAGCATAGCGGAATTGGCTGCCTCAATGAGATAGAGGGAAATAAAATTGAATTAAGAAAGAAACTCAAACTGCTCACAACACATAATGAAGTACTGCAGCAAAATGATAGAAATAAGTTTATGCAAATTTCATGTGCACGTACTTGTCACCCTCAGGTATAATGGCAATTTGACCATTGCGAGGCATATGCAGTTTATTGCGGTCCCTTACTTTCCTTTCTTCCGGCACCTGACTCTCCACATCATTGGAGGCCTCACTTGCTCGTGCTCGTTTGTCTATCCGATGATTGAAGGATTGCATCTCCTGCCAACAAAGCTGTCACAACAAAATATTAGTAGCAGACCTTTTTTTGAAGCTATAAAGAGTTGAGAAAATGTAACAGTACAAGCAGGAGAAATAGAACAGTAGCACAAACTATACAAGACTAGGATACATAGGAGTCCAAACTAGAATGCATAGCACAACACAATAAAGTACAGTGCTGGAATACAACAGTAAAAAGAGTACAAGACTAGGATACATAGCAGTCCAAACTAGGATACAGTGGCACAAACAGAAATGCAATAATCATTTTTAGAAATCTTCCTCTTCATAGCAATCTTCATCATAGGATTCAGCATCATCTTCATCGCCTTCTTCATCACTTTCTAATGTCCCTTCCTGCTGTGGACCAACATTTTGCTTCTCCAGCTCCTCCAATTCCTTTGGATCAGTTATTTCATCGGAGGCTCCAGAGGTAATTATTTCAAAATCACCTCCTAGGTTGATCACAAATGTTCCTTCCAACCCATCCTCTTGAAAATATGAGATGTCATCTGTTGGTCCTTCAGTTTGAGTTGAATCGTTGTTGGTGTCAATTGGAGGCAAACGGTCTCATGGTGCTACATGGTACACTACCCACCAATCTCTCAAACTAGGCTTATCTACACAAGAATATGATAGATAATAAACTTGTGTAACTTGACTCGCCAACACAAATGGCTCAATAGTTGAATCACTGCAACTCGTCAGCTTTTGGTGTCTCTCCGACGGGAGTGGGTTTCCCAGACGGTACAGCGCGTGTGCGAGGGAAACTTGATGTGGCTCTGACGGAAGCATCACAACCGAGGGGAATACTGCAGATCGACGGGAGAAAACTGATCTGGTGTAGTGATCCTTGTACTAATATAGAGGCTATTTTCTAGATACATTGATTTTGCTATGAATTTAGATATATATCATGTCTAAATATGCATAGCAAAATCGACGTATCTAGAAAAGCCAAAACCACTAACAATTGGAACCAAGGGTGTACAGAACTAAATTCTTTTCAAATTTAAATAGCACAGAATGTGTGTGCTGTGCTGGAATCTACGATATAGGAGGATAGAAGTACAAAGCAAGGTCGTCCTCGAAGACAAAATGTCAAGAATCTTTTTTCCCCAATATCTCATGTTTTCCCCAATGTAAACATGCTGTGTACAATCTGTCAAGTGCTGCTAGCAAATTGTTCTGCAATCATTCGGGCAAGCCAGCTGGTCACGGTCTGACCAACGACCATGGCCCACTCCCGAGTCGCTGCTCTTGTCGCCGCCCCCCGCCAGAAAGTCAGCAGCCCACCACTCCGCCGGCGCCGAGACTCGAAGCCTCGAGGAAGGACCGACCTAGGGTTTCGCCTCCGCCCGCTCGCCCCCATGGCCGACGCCAACGCTGCCGTCCCGGCCATGCCGCCGCCGCGGCCCGCGTGGCGGAGCATCGCGGCGGCGGTGGTGCGGAGCCGCCGCGCGGCGGCCGCCACCGCGGTCGTCGCCGCCGTGTACCTGGTCCTGGCGATGCTGTGGTGCCTCTGCGCGAGCCTGGGGCTCCGCCGCATCGCGCGCGCCGCCTGCGGCGAGGGCTGCGTGCTGGTCGCCGGGGCGGACGAGGTCTTGCGCTTCGTCACCGTCTCCCTCGTGGTCGTCGCCATCGTCACCCTCGCCGTCGCGGTCGCCTCCATCTGCGTGGTGGTCTGCGACCCCGACGCCGAGAAGGTAATTAATTAGCAGAACACCTGGTGTCTATTACTCGTCTGTGGAATCTGGGAGTGTTAATTTGCTGCATCTGAAAAATTCTGAATATAAATCGTCTGGTTGATCCCCTCCATTCTCGCTCGCCGAAATAATTAAGCTGTTTACCTGTGCTCCAGGTCCCTGGTCTGGGCGTTCTTGCACCAGCAGACCGGAAAGTGCTGGGTGTTTTCTTGCTTGGAATGTTCGGCATCTTGGCTTTTTTCTTCCTCACACTTGTAGGTTTTCTGCTGGAAGCGTACTCGCCAGCAAGGGATCTCGTATGGAGTGGCTCGGTTATCATCGATGTCGGGGTCTCGAGCCTTTTGGTGCTGAATTGCTTCGTCGTCCTTCCCTCTCTGGCACTGTTTCTGTGGGGGAGGATGTTGGTGCTATGGCACCACATCATCAGCCGCATCTGACAATCTGAGGTATCCCCCTTTTCTTATGCATGCACTGCTGCAGTTGATCTTTTTGTACTTTTGTGCATTCTTAGACCTTTGGTAGAAATGCTGGTTAAACAAGTCCTATGTCTTCAGACTTGCAGTCACTTTTGTGACATGGTCTATGTTGAATGATGAGTAGTCATCCAGTTCAGAGTTGCCACCAAATTTTTGAGATGTGGAAGTGGCCATTGAATTCAGATGCTTTAATGCTTATCTAACCAAATGGTCATTTAAGTGCTCAAACATTCAAAACTGAAACTCTGTGCTTGCACAGTTGGACTTCGCTCACCTTCATCTTTGTGGCTAGGTGCAGTCACCGAGGCTGTAGTAAGACAATGAATTGGTAGTAGAAAATTGTTAAGAAACACCTGCATCCTCTGAAAATTCTACCATTGAGGATATCTCCTCTGAACCTAGGGATATATGCCTAACTTTGGGATGTGCTCTTAGGCGCAGTGCGTGGGGGGCCATTTTGGTTAAGTGAAATTCATCTTTCATTGTGTCTACTTATTATTTTTAGCTGCATGCTAGCTCTTTGTACCTTGTACCTGCGTTAATGAACAAATGGAAATAAATTCAAATAGATGTTTAATTAAATTAACATTGTGCTTAAGCAGTACTTACTTTGAGTACTGTAGCTAGTTATCCACTGTTCCATTGCATTTTGTTGGAAGTTCATTTGAGCACGTGTTATAGTCTGATGAGATCCCTTTTCATGTTTGCTCCATCTAGCACCTGAGATTTTTCTTAATGTGTTAGTCTAACACCTCATGGAAAGGTTCATGGAGCCGTTGCTCCCGTATTCAGCCATTAGAGAACCAAAACACAGTTTTTCTAGTTTGCACCCATTCTTGTTTAGACATCTATAAATTGATTAGTCGATAAACATCTATACATTAATCTCTCCATGCATGCGGCTAGCTTCTTACTAACTTTTCGGTCAACTAACAGGCAAAAGGGCTAGAAGACAATAAAGTGCCCCAAAGGTGGGCAAGGAGCTACAAGTACTGAATCTGATGAGAATGTCAAAGCAGAGCAAAACAGTTAATTATAAAGGGAAAAGAGATCAATGCTACATATTCCTGATGCTAAACTTATTTACCAACTTTATGCTGTCATCATACATTTGTGCTTGTATTGCCCCATGCAATGCATTCAGACAATTTGAAACGGTGTCTATGTTGCTTGAATAATAATGTGTACCCGAGAAAAGTGAGTGTGGAATGAACATGGCTTAAATGAGCTTTCGCATCACTGTTATTGGTATTAATTCAAATAGAAGCTCCTTCTGTCCAGAAGACGATGCATCTCTCGGCACAATATCGTGCTCGAGATGTTATGATCTTGCCAACACAAAATCATAATTATAGGGAGCGAGATTTTGCCTCATTCAATTGGACGCGAAAGTAACTGGGAGTTGTCTGTACAGGTTCTCTACTTCATGTGGAAACTGATTTCCCAAATAGTTGAGCATGACCGCACAATCAACTTGGACACATGATCTAACACGAATATTGCACAGTATCAAAGAACATTTAAAGACACATAATATTTAAGAAAGCCAGTATATGTTGAAAACCAATTGAAATAAAAGGAGCTTCTATTTGAATACAAATCCTGACTTTGGCAAGACGCAGGTCATCGTAATCACACATAAGCTATGTTGCATATCTAAGGTGAACATTTTAATTGGTCACTGATCATCCAGAGTTTATAACAAAATTGCTGATTTCTTAATATACAATAGCATATATATTGACGTAGTGGCTTTTGTTGACCAATAATACATTGGTGCATGCATCGTATTCCATATGCAATCTGGAATTTGACTGTGGCATTCTTATACTGAAGTAAAAATAGAATTGAGACTGATCCGCTCTAGAGTCTAGACTGCTAGAATTTTGTGCCTCTGCAAAAACTTCCCCATCAGATTTAGACTACTACTAGAATTTAGATTCCATGCCCCCTGCGATTAGCTGAACACTTGATCGGCTCAAGACTACTAGAATTTACATTCCATGTGCCTATGATTAGCTGAAATGGTCTGCAGCTGTTTGCTAGAACACATCAATATTCAATAGTTCCGGCTGGAAAACCCGGGCCCTGTAGTTCCGGAAACCCCCGCAGTTCCGGTTTTCCAACGGGGATCGGAAATCTGGAATTAAAGGCGCCCGCCTTTAGTCCTGGGCTCACCAACCGGGTTCAGCGCTGAAACTATTTTCCTGGCCGAAATTACACTTAAACTGTTGTTCTCATGAGGTTTCTAGACCGGCGGTAGGGTGCATGCTGCGTGACACATTACTGTGATCTGGTGATGATCAAGAGGCTGTTACCTGAAGGAATATCAGAGGCTAATAATGATTGCCCGCATGATCATGGATATGGGCTCCATGGCAATTGCTTGCTTCATCATCTTACCTAGTATGGCTATGAAGCTGTAGACGATGAAGCCAGGCCGCAGAGATGCTGTGGTTGGCAGCATTATATATGTGAGTTGTGAGGATTGCATCCATTCCTTCCTGAGTATACTTGTGTTTTGTGTGCCATACAATATTTTCTGTTGGGAGCATTATATATAATTTTGAACGTTGTAATGTAATCATTGTTCCCAACTGAAAAATATGCTGTTTAATTTGGCACGTAGTAATGTAATTGTTGTTCCCAAAACATGCGCGCAGCTGTTAGGCATTAGCTTTCATGTGATCACTTGAGCAGATCTATGTGTACAATGGCAATTGGTCGAAGAGATCATCAAATCAAATCATCTCTACTATGGAACATATTTGACATTTGTGTTACCATGCTGGCTGAAAATTGAACTTTTAGTTATGTACCTCTGTCTGTTGCCATTGAGAACTTGTCTGCCAACCCCAATCTGAATTTGCCAAGCCTCGAAGGGCTGGCATTTGAGTGCTCTTTACATAGCAGCATCTGCATGTGGTGGTGCTATATGCCCGTACACCTCTGTATTTTGGTAGAAGTAACTTTCAGAACAGATTGTTTTACAGAGATTGTGTCATTGTACAGAGATTTCTCCCTCCGCTCCTATGCTCTTATTTCTCTCGATTATTGCTTATTGCAATAATAGAAAATAAATAGTAAATAACCATGATCTTACAATTTCTTATTTCTTCCTCCGTACTTTCATGACATGTTTCTTATATAAACGGCATCATGTGGTTACTTGTAAACTCCAATATTACATGTTCATTTCGTTAGCTGTAAGTCTAATTCAAATTACTTAGAGAAGCTATACTTTCAAAACGATAGAAAGTTCAGTTTCGTACGGCGCGGTATATATACCTAGCTTTACTGAATGTGGGATCATGTGTAACCTTTATTTTCTATGTTGTATAGATTGGGGTGAGCTTGAACTACTGATCATGTGCGTTCAAGTTTTCTTACCGCTTTCCTTTGATAATTCTCATTGTTGATCCAATTGTTTATTGGTATGCAATGGTTTTCCCCTCAATATATTAGCTTTAATTTGTGTCTGGGTGCCTAATTGCCTTTGCTGCTGAAAGCCTGGAACATGGACCCCAGCGAAATGACTGAGGAGCATAAATTTTGTTCTCTTTTTATTGTTGTATGCTAATAGGAAACCATCTAAAAAGTACTGATAGGACACAATGCTTCATTGGATGTCAATTATATCGTACTGAAATTTTCTGATCTTTACCTTCACTCCTTCTCGATCAGTTATCATGTACTACTACTTTTTGCGTACTTCACAACTGGCAACTCTGTAGTTTTCTTGCTTCATTCATTCTGAAAGATGTTCGGATATTCTGCATTCGGCCATTACAGGACCAAAACAAAGCTTACCAGCTTGCGACCCCATTCCTGTTGGTGATTACTGATAGCAGTTCTCAGCCAAAGTCATAGCCGTTTGTATTAGAGTATATTTGGGATATCTCTATAATAGGTAGTTAAGATTGTATTCGGACTCTACCATACAGTAGGAGGCTTGCCCTCCAAGTCATGTACCCCAATATATACAGGTCTAGACCTCAATGCAAT
>Ga0268330_1000020_pt1 | contig 10327 bp, 7 predicted proteins | sample G5R3_NF_17JUL201_FD_189918 | JGI IMG/M metagenome (GOLD analysis project Ga0268330, IMG submission 189918) | Phyllosphere microbial comminities from switchgrass, GLBRC, Michigan, United States - G5R3_NF_17JUL2017_LD1 | ecosystem: Host-associated > Plants > Phyllosphere > Phylloplane/Leaf | place... | reverse complement strand
ATTCCCTCACCAGCGGTATCTGGACTGTGGGAGTTGAGGAGATCGTGTTAGGGGACAGGGTACGGATGAGCCTCCTGTGCCCCAATATATCCTTCCCGTCGGGCCCTGGATGGTTGGATTCACAGCTCCAAGTGTGCGCTTGCGCACTGTTACTAGCTTGGGGATGTAGAATGGTGCCGCTAGCGGGAGTTCTTGAACTAGTGTTGCGGGGATTATTCAACTGATCACCTTCTACTCCCCCTTCAGGTGGGTCCAGGTGTACAACCTCTGCATAGTGTAAAACTATACGTATAGTCGCGTCCACGGATATGGATGAACCCGACTTGCTTTGGTTACTCTTCCATAGCAAGAGTCTTCTTCTTCTCTCCCCCGAGTGTGAGAATCTGGCTGAGAAGCCATTGAGACGAGGACGGGAGGGAGTTGTCCTCGTCGCAGAACGAGTGCGTGTGGAATGATGAGATCGTGTGGAGAATGTGAAAATGTGGAGATATGTGGGAATACGGGTGGTGAGTGATATGCGAATTATTAAACATTGATACTTCGCATGCATAGGAAAACCACAAGCTTTAATCCTTGATAACCGCAACTTGGCCTTATTTCATTGATTCCCTCCATTATTTGGCTTGCTTTGGGGTGTTCTATAAGTGGCCTGCACATCCTTACCGCGCAAACATGGGAGATGATGAGCCGGACTACAACTTTGCTGATGACGACTGGTACGACTAAGGAGTTTGGGAGGCTACGCTCAAGCTTTCCTGTGGAGAAGCTACAATCTATCCGCTACTACCGTAGTTTCGTCTGAGTGCTGTAAGCCATTATGGCAGAGGATACCGGTTTGTGACCGATGATGTTGCCTAAATAAGGCTTGTAAGACATTAAACTAAGTCATTTATGTATTCGAAGTCTAGATGTGGATGTTAACAGAACGATTTATGTAATAGCTATAGTATCCTGGGACTATTACAGGTGCACTTAACCAGTTCTCGCGGTGCTGAGAACTGGGTCGTTTCAAACATGTACTTAGATAATATCTAATGTGGCATTCTTGATAACTGTGCAATGAAACCCTTCGCTGGAATGTACAAACTACCTTATTGTTATCATTTCTCATTGCATCGATGGGCTGTGGTCCTTGGGTCCATGTGCTAGAAATGTTCCTCAAGCCCCTCCGCAGTTTCCTATAGGATTTAAGTCCACATTTGGCCACTCATCTTTTTATTTTTTTTAAATTTTAATTCCAAACTCTGATATCGTTTACTTTACTTTTGGTACCCCAATTGTCAAATACCATGTGTTTTTGACCCTAGAGCCGAGTGAAAGTGGCTTATAGAGGGCACCTAAAAACATGTCCTGTAATATAGGATCACCATTCCGATAGCCAACACGTTACATGTTGTGCAAGAATGATCAAGTGATAATTGTGGGAACCTGCTCCGGATGATGTACTCCTGCTCCTCGTCCTCCTCGTGCACAACGGCATCGATGACCGCATCGCCCATCCTGATCTGCTACTGCTGCTGCTGGTTGTTGGTGGTCAGTGCGGTGGTGGGTACGAAGGGCGTGACAGACTTCGCATTTGTAGAGACGAACGACAGGGGTCTTGTCGGTTTTGGCAGGCAGAGACGGCGAGAATATGGTGGAGGCATGGTCTCTGTAATCACACAATTTGGTGGTGTCAATTCAAGTGGTGCGCGCGCATGTGAGGTTTGGTTGGGTCATGGTCTTTGAGCTCACAGAGTTTCTGTTAGCACCAGTCAGCCCACAAAGACTATATCGGCCCAAGCCCAACTGTCTAAAGGACAATGCAACAAAGGCAACAACTAGAGGAGGGGAAGACATTGATTATTCAGAAAGAACCCCTCACCCCCATTTCTTCCTCCTCGGCTCCTGCAAGGTCTCCTCCTCCAGCAGTCCGATCTCCTTCCTGCTTCCCTCTACCTGGCTTCCTTGCTGTACCTTCAATTTACTCTTGGTCCCGTGCTTGTTGCTTGTTTCCCACCCTATTCCGGTGACGGATTCATATATTACTGCTTTGTGGTGCTTATTTGAGTTGGTGGTGTGAGAATTGTTAACAATTGGTATTCAGAACCGTTCGATTCTCTAGGAATTTTTCTCTTCTTTTGGCATGGTAATGGATCGGGGACTCACTGCTAGCGGTTGGTGTGGTTTGAAGCCCGATTTGGGCAGTGGCAGCAGCTTGCAGAAGGTTGCCTGCAACATGTTCGATGAAAATCCCAGTAGCGATTCGGAGGAATGGAGGTCACCAAATCACATCCTTGAGATCACCATTCGCAAGGCTTTCTATCCTATCACTGAATCTGTGCTTCGTCAAATTTTTGATCGATTCGGTGTGGTGCAGCAAGTGCATTTGATTGGGGGACTAGCTCAGGTGTTGGCTCGAGTTGTTTTCTCTTCAAAGCACGAAGCAGCAGATGCTTTTGGTGAATTGCATGGTCGGAACATCTACGATGGTTGCAGTCAGATGGACATCAACTGGGGATTGTCCCAGGAGCTTGGTATTTCTATAGCCACAAGGGATGTTGACAGAACAACAAGTTTGGCATCTGTACAGTTCTCTTCTGCTAGTGATGCCATGTCCACCCAGTATAGAACCTTCCAAGAACATGTCGTTACCATGGATAAGAGCATTGCTTACTCTGTGAAAAGTTCATTTTCAGCATCAATCCAAGCTTCCGAGATGTCCACCAATACCAAGGAGCTCGCCTCTACAATCAGCCTTGTTGTTTCTGCTGTGACAACCACGGATATTATTCCTGGCACCACGAACATCAAGTTGCCTACCATTTGTTCACCACCGATCATCGACACCAGCTCCAACCATGGAGATGCCATGTTTCTGCAAGTAGAGGTTGTATCCGGGGACCTTAATTCTAAGAAGTTGTGTGTGGAGAATGCTACGTCTGGAGCACACACAACAACTATTTCACCTGTGCTAGTGCATAGCGATATCTGTGTCACTGTCCCGGATGTCAGGAACTGTGGAAGCGTCAACAGCCTCGATACATTCCTGCTCGATGAGACAGTCTGAGCACGTTCTGGCATCCGTGCGTACTGCAGTAGCTACATCAACATCACCCACAATGCTCTATGACAGCTATGAGATGTTGGGGAATGTCTATGCATCTTGTTCTACTTCACCCTCGACCAAGACAATATTGGGTACTCTGATAATTTCCGAAGAGTTTTTGCATGGTGTTGAATCTGACATCAACACGTTCTCTGTCGGCAGTGAGGATGTGATCATCCTATGTTCTCCACGGGTACAGATGGCTGGGCAGCAACTATGGCCGCCACCATTGCAACTGAAGTTGATGCGTGACAGGGCTGCTCTTCGACCAGGGCCATGGCCATCATTCAGTTGTGTTCTCCAAGTGCTTTTCAGTTTGGAAGTACTCAAGCACAATAATGCGCAATTTCTTGAACCAGAATTAATTGCTTCCAAGCTTAGTATCCGCTTCTTGATCAAGGAGTTTGTCAATAATTTTCATAATTCACATTCACCATTAGAAGAAATGGCAGTTCCTCAAATAATCTCTTACATGCTTGCTGAATTAGCTTGGTCCTTGGAATTCCGAATGGTGATGGTAGTCACTTTCATGGGGCTGTTTCATGGAACTGCAGCACTACCTCCAACTTGCCGAAATTTATTAATTGTGCTTGGTCAAAAGGAACAATCCTCAGATTGCAATATGTTGATATCAGTGAATATTCCTGCCAGTTCGCAACTTGACTCTCAGTGGTATATGCCTCTGCTAGTTTCATTTGAGCTCTCTCACGAATTATTCAAGTTTCTTGGTGCTGTAATTTTGATTATCTGCTTGGATATCATGCAAGTTTCTTACAATATGAATTCTGAGTTGTGGTACATTTTTCCATACAATGCAAATATTGGCTACCTTTTGACTGATGTTTGTGAGATGCTACGACAATGTGAACTGTTAGTGAAAAACACTTAGCTTAGATGTCACCGTCAGTGGTGCATTACTATTTCAGTGAAGTTCTCTAAGACTGATGGCAATTGGTGCACATGCAAGGGCTTAGTGGTGCATGGAGAGCTTTTTGGATTGCTTTGCTGGAATTATGGAGCGGTCCGGTTCCTTGGTGGAGTTACTAATTCTACAACAGCAGTGTTGCTTCAGATTTTTATGTTGCTGCCACAGAAGCTTGTTTATTGTGTCCTGGCTAGCAGAAATGAGGTCTGTTGCATGGAAGCCTTGCAAGATTTGCAGGTAACGTGTGTATTTTTCAGCACACAACACAATGCTTGTTTGCTGTAGCAATACGTTACAGAGCATCACAGCAGGAGGGTGGGACTTGTCATTTTTCGCCTCATGCAAACCGATCAAGTTCAGAGCCTATCTTGTTACTGCTTCTTACATAGAGATTCATGTCTGCAGAAGTGTGTTGATGATTTCACTGAAGAAATTATGTTACTGAGAGGTCACATTGTCTCCAACAAGCTATTTGTTCTATGGGGACCAAGACAACATTTATGGATAGCAATTAGCACTTACAAACCACCTGAAATCCAGCCTCGAGTACTGCTTGTCCTGGTCCTTGACTGCTAATACCATGGGGGACATCACTTACAAACATTTGTTCTATTTGTCAATTTGTTCCAGCAAGCCTGGAAGAACAGATGGGACCACATACTGATCAAGCAGTGAATATAAGCAGCTTTCTTGTGTTTGTTCATGCACTCCCTTGGACTTGTGAAGGGTTGGTTCCTCACATTTAAAGGATCTGCTGTGAGCTCATCCGAAATTATTGGGACGAATTGCTGGTTCCATGCTACTTGGGCTGTGATCTATATGTTGCCTGTCAGTTATCATGGAACGAAGGTGGAGGTGCAAGAAATCATCTGTATATTGCTATGACAGTTTTGTTCAAATTACAAGTGTGTCTTCAGGTGACTGATAGTTGTGGACTTTACAAGGGCAACTATAGAATCATCATTTTTCCTTGGGATCCTGGTGCTTCAAAGCTTCTGCTTCGGGTTGGAGGCAAGCCGAAACTTAAGAAGGGGGGGATGTTATCACCAGTCAGCCCACAAAGACTATACCGGCCCAAGCCCAACTGTCTAAGTGACAATGCTACAAAGGCAACAACCAGAGGAGGGGAAGGCATCGATTATTCAGAAGAACAGAACCCCTCACCCCCATTTCTTCCTCCTCGGCTCCTGCAAGGTCTCCTCCTCCAGCAGTCCGATCTCCTTCCTGCTTCCCTCTACCTGGCTTCCTTGCTGTACCTTCAATCTACTCCTGGTTCTCTGCTTGTTGCTTGTTTCCCACCCTATTCCGGTGACGGATTCATGTATTACTGCTTTGTGGTGCTTATTTGAGTTGGTGGTGTGAGAGTTGTTAACAGTTTCGCTTGGCTGTTACATGCATAGTTATTAGTTACCCAGCTGCACGTCAGCCATCTTAAAGCTCATCTCATGTAAGTTTAAGGTTAAGAGATAACTCCTCCCATCATTTACTGAGTTGTTCTTGCCATACATCTTATAATATTTTCTACCTATAAATTAAGAGAAACTATAGTACTATACTAGGTTTGTGCCTGTGCGTTACCACAGGAATAAAAAAAACTAGGTGGTTTCCCTGTGCATTGCTGCGGGATTTAGGAGTGATTTTTCAAATAGTTTCTTCATTATTCAATAAAGAAATGCTATATAAATCAATTTATCTATTCGACAGAGAATATATAGCACGATGGAATGCTTCAGTTTGATTGGGGATGACCAATGAAAAAAAAGAATTTTGGATGAGCAATGAAAAAAAAGAATTTTAATTCAACTTGAGACATGTATGGCACTTGCAAATATTAAACATGAACCTGCTTGAAGAATTCAAAATTAATTACGAAAAATTAGGTTATACATTGATGTGACAACAACACAACGAAATGGAAACATACTTAAATGAACTTCAGAACAGATGTGAGGGCATAGGGCAATTCCAGGTGGAGGCTAGTTTTCCATTGTGACCTGTGAGAATATGAGAAAGGTGGCATCATTTATTTGGTACATGTGCAAGGTGTTCCTAATAGCAATATCAAAGCAGCGACCATAGGATTGCCTATTCCTAAGGAATATAGGCTATTTAGATGCTTTTATTCTTGAACTCTGACATGCATGAATTGGATAGAAAGGTTTGACAGGTCCAATCAAGTTGAGTAACATTACTAATGACAGAAATAATGTGGAGAGAGATAGCGGCACTTACCACCGGACAATAGAAGATAATGTCAATCTGATTTAAGATTAACAGTATAATTACATAACTAATGAGAGAAAGAAAGCCAAGTACCTCCACGGAGGAGTAAGGCTCACCTTACAAATATGACTGGCTTGGCACGTAGCCACCACACCCCTCGCACTGTGCGCGTAGGACTGCATAGTTGTGTGCACTGTGCACACATGAACCGTCGGCTCGTTTTTCTTCCCAGAGGTAGCCAGGCCAGAGCCATGTACGAAAGCCACCGTTGTGCCCCGCGGCGCACCATCGTCGTCGCCCAACCACCCGTGAGCCCACTAGCCGCTGCACACTACCAGCCACAACCAAGGCGGAGACGCGTGGCACATCTGGCTCCCGTCCAGCGAGCTCGTCCTGGTGTCTGGTGTCCCCTGCGACATGCATTGCTGTGGGATCAGTTTAGAGGCGAGTTGGGAAAGATAAGCACAGGAGAGATTCGGGCTTCGATCGAGGAACTGCATGCTTGACATTCTTTATATACTTGTGGGTGATTGATGAATAAAGCCTTAGTAGGTGGGATTTTATCAGTTTCAGTATGTGGGGATGTGAAACGATGGTGGAAATTGGCTGACGGGACCGTGAAGATACGCAACAGCCTGGGCATTTGTGCTGGTGAGCAAAGAAGGCAGTAACGGTTGGCTCTTGGACTCACCGAGATGACGTGATTAATTATATTGAGTGTAAATCATGTCTTTTATATTACTAGGTCTATGCCTGTGCGTTGCCACGGGAGCCAATCAATCGTTTCTCAACACAATTAAGAAAACAACTCCACGTAGAACCTCACATACATAGCACGCGTGGAAACAGACTGGACGTGTTTCTCTATGGGGACCCCAACCCTTGTTCTTCGCCTTACCTATCAAAAATGCAAGACAAATTGTATGTAATTAGAATGTCTACATAGGCTTAGTCGTTATATTTTCCTCTTGTATGAAACCATAAGATTGAAAAAGAGTACACAAACAGATGATATTCAAGATGCTGAGACCCCAGGGGGTTTGTTAACAAACATTTGTCAACCATGCAAATAAACATGTTTCGTGACATGGACTTCCCTTTCCTCTTGCACATTGCGGTCAACCTGGAATTCATTTAACTTACAAACACGTGCATCGGGGCAGATCTTTGGATGAATCTCTTCAGTATGTGATTTGCACTCTCGTTGCGCTGCGTGCTAGTCATCCCGGCACAGAAAACCCCCATGAAATACGGCTTGGCCCACATCTCACGTTTAGAAAATATACATCTCATGAACTTGCTCTTGCCAAGGTCGTACTTCTGAGCCAATTGGCACTTGCGCTCAAACTTAAGCTTACATACCTGATGTGTAATTAACGTGTGGAACTCCAGCTTGAACCCACTATGTTTAGTATATACATTCCCGAGCTTTTGTTTTGCATTGCGCAGGACATGCCACCTACACCACCTGTGCTTTGTTTCACTCAGCCTTGACCTTATGGCAGCAGCCATTGCCTGGCATTGGTCTTTGTGTTCACGAACCAAAAACACGAAAAAGGCAACAGATAAAAACATAGTTAACATTATTGTACTTTGAAAAAAAAAAGAGAAGAAACAAAAAACAGAGTTGGCTGCTTCCTTCATACTATATATTACATACATAAAAAAGCAGAATACGAGTCCCAAGTCACCATCATGAGTGCTTCTGTCATGCATGGGTGCTTCATTCCTTTCAAAAGCAATATATCTGCGCTGAGATGCGCCCGTGCTTAACACCTGACCAAAAAGAATTTCTGTTGTGCATAGAACATTCCTAATAAATAGGATTAAAACATAACATATGTAGTCATGATTGAAAGGTAGACAAAGGTAGAATGAAGTGGCAAAACAAACATAGTTCTTTTGCAGACCATTCAGTGTAAATGAATCATAATTAAGCTTTGCTAAAATTATTACTTGAGTACACCCCTGACTAAATGAATTTGGACAGAAGGTTAAGCCATCCTCGATTTATCTGTCGGTTCTTTATACATCCATACAGTTTTGCACATCAGGTAAAGGAAAGAACAAAAAAGGGAAAGCGAAGGTTACATTTGAGTACCTTTTTGTGTTTCCGGTTGCGAAGGGCCAAGCGCCGAAGGGGGACCGGGCACGTAGACTGCAAAGGACGTCAGGTCGTATCTGATGTAGAAGCTAAAACTTGTGATGGAAACCCCCTCCGACCATTGCACATCAGTCGCTAATTTCGGCGCGACTGATTTAATGTAGCTGGAGCATAATTCCTTCGGCAAGTCCTTGTTGCACTGCGCCAGACCGTAGAGCTTGTGCGTGCTGTTGAACTCCCTGTTGCCCGACCCAATCATCATGGTCGAGTTAACAGCTGCGGCGGCCAGATACGTCAGTAGATCCTGGCGGGTTTGCTGAAATGCAGTGGTATTAGGCACGCTGGCCGCGTGGTTCTGCGTGTAGAAGGCAATGCCACTGGAAGCTTCGTCGTCTGCGGCGGCGAGAATGGGCATGTCCGAGTACCGGAGCACGCAGCCCTGGTACGCGACGCTTGCGCTGTTGCTCGCCGGGCAGTCCATGGGCGCCCCGGCGGAAGCCGCCTGGAGGCACTTCTTGCACTGGTCCGGCCATGGTATGTCGGCCTGGCACATGGCCATCCCAAACACCTTGTTCTTTGACCCCGTCGTGCCGTTGAAGAACCCGCTGTTGTCGATGGCATTCGACGGAAGCGTGTCCAGAAACTGGCGGAGGTTCAACTGGTAGGCGTCGCTGCTGGTAGTGCTGACGTTTCCGGAGCTGGGGCAATCCTTGTATTTTACCACATCTGTTCCATATTTTAGGGAGTGTCAACATTTGATTCGTATTGGAAAGCATGCATTTTCATATGATGTTCATGTTCGTAGTCGGCTGGTGACGAAATATCAAATAAACTGATGACCTATTTGGTATGAAGGGATTAGCTTTTTCGATTTACGCCTAGCTACAAGTACCAAATGATTTTTTGCGTGATAAAGCATATTTACTAATTGTTTCACTGTGAACTATGGCTACCTCTGTTTGTTAGGTTTCTTGTGGTGGTCCTATCCACCCAGTTGCATGTTTTATACTCTACTCAACATGGATGCTAGCATCCTCATTCATTTAATCTAGGAATTGGCAGCACTATAGATTATTTTAGTTGTAGTAGACGATGTGCCTGTCGATTCGACTTCACCAATACTGAGATCCATGAGTCCAATCTATCAGAGGTGCTCATAGGGTTTGTGTTCATAGAAGGTGACTGTGCAAGGGTATTTGTGAGTGTCTTTCATTATATCAGTTTTGGCAGAAAAAAAAAGTTTCACTAATATATGTGTTAACCTGTCTATATTCCTATTTGCATACTGACAAGGAGGTCAAAGATATAGGGAAACGTTCCAAAACTAAAGAATCTTTCAGACAAGCAAAGATCGCAGCTTATGTAAGAGCCCTAGCTTACTTGGGAGATAGAAAAAACAAATCCAAACTATAATTTGAAACTTCTGGATTTTGGTGTATATATATCACAGGATCTATAAATGTCTCTTGCTATGGTTTACGCTACACATTGTATGTAGCTAAGAGGAGTACTTGCCAATGAAGTAATATAAGGGGAAAAAGCGAGTGATATTATTAGTAGAGCAATGAACTCTGATTGTTTACCTTTTGCTGTTTCCGTATGGCCACTGCTGTTGTCTGGCATGTAAACTTGGAAGGGCGTCAAGCTATACCTGAAGTACAACTATATGTATTAGTCGATGCAAAAACTGAGATATTAATATATTCCTTTTTTAAAAAAAACTGTACCTCAAGTAGAAAGCATACGATGCGAAGGACAGCCCATCCCACGTTTGCGAATCAATATAGCCAAAATAACCGCCCACAACCCGAATGTAGTAGGAACACAAATCCTTTGGCCAGTCCCTGTAGCACTGCGCCAGACCGTAGAGGTTGTGCATGCTGTTGAACATGCGGTTGCCCGATGCAATCATCAAGGGCGAGCTAACAACTTCGCTGCTCAGATTCTCGAACAGATCCTTCCGCGTCTGATTAAGGGCAGCGGCATC
>Ga0268330_1000018_pt1 | contig 10773 bp, 5 predicted proteins | sample G5R3_NF_17JUL201_FD_189918 | JGI IMG/M metagenome (GOLD analysis project Ga0268330, IMG submission 189918) | Phyllosphere microbial comminities from switchgrass, GLBRC, Michigan, United States - G5R3_NF_17JUL2017_LD1 | ecosystem: Host-associated > Plants > Phyllosphere > Phylloplane/Leaf | place... | reverse complement strand
AAGATCTGTTTGCAAGTCTTACTTGGCCTTGTACTCTGCCTCCGGGTTGGTCTGTTGAGTGGGATGGCCCTTCAGCTGGTGCTGACCACCCTCCCGCTGAGTGACGCATCCATACGGGCTTTATCGATGCGTCACATTATCTCGCTAGTTATCTTTGCTGTTTCCGCTGGACATGAGACTTAAATAATTGAGTAGTTGGAACTCCGTAGTACTTTGCTACTCTGAACATGGTTTGTAATAAATTTTCTTTCCGCTGCAATCACTCTGAGATGTATGAAATGGTTTGTGTTGTAATCTCTGGGCTCACCTTCGTGTGAGTGTTGTCTGCTGATCCTGGAATAGCGTGGCTTTTATCGAGGCTTCACTCGAGGAACTACCGGTGAGTGCCAATTTGGGTCAGAGTTGCTTAGCAACAAAGATCAGTGCACCCGGGCCCAGTAGTTTTGGGTGGTTCCGCCACAGCTGGCATCAGAGCTCGCAGACAGCCTACCAGAGATGGCAACCTCGGTTTTCAAAACAACAATTTAAAACTTGACTTCAAAACTACTAAAGTTTTTGGAAAGAGTTTAGGATCTTCAAGGACAAGTCTAGAACGTAAAGCCCTATGGGATCTTATGGGTATAATCAGGTGGCTTATTTTGTATGGCTAACTTCCAGCACATTACTTTTCAGTATTTAAATTCTGTAATCTAAATTCTGCAACTACATCATCGCCACGAAGGTATGCTTACTCAGTCAGCTGAGGGAGTCTGACCTTCCCGTCGGTGATGCGAGCCGAACGCTGGAGCTCAAGCAGTGGCCTACTTGAGCTGCTGCCCATATACCAACTTCGGTTGAATATATGGGGAGTAATGGTTCGAAATTGGAATTCAATTCCCCGTCAAAGACGGTACTCAGTCAATACGTTGTTTCGATAACGTATGCTTAACGTTGTCCATACGGCGGTAATGGTATGGATGCCGATTCTATAGTGATCGGTAATGTATGGGGACGCTTTCGTGAGTGCTGGCACGAAAGGTTCATTTTATATACTGTCAATCTTCTGCAGGTACGCTAACTCGAAATCGAATTATAGGCTATCTAGCTATATCGAGTAGCTATATAGTGAGAGACGTAATATGTATGCCACCAAAGTCATCGCGTAAGACCAAGGTTACTTGGCAATTTTTCCTTGGTGAGGACGTATAGGTTCTGCATTCATTCTCAAAAAGGTTAGCAAATAAATCTCTGGAGAAATCGCAAGCAAATCAGCAAAAATACTATTCTACAGAGCATCCAGAAAGTCTGCAACCTGGTTTCCACGAATTTTAACCTTCTGTTAAGTCACTCAAATCGACTTGGGGTAGTAAGACTAAATGATGTTTCCTAAGTTATCAAGCTGCTGTAAAAATTTGAAAATTTTTGAAGCCTTCTAGCATGGCCTTTGTATTTTTGGATCAACCCTGTGTAAAACTGTTAACTCTGAACAGTCTATACAACTGAAATTTTTCGACCTTTATAAGTTGTTCAAACTAAAAATCGTTCAACATGAAAGTTGTATACAACTAAGGGATGAACTTACCATAAAAATTTGAAAAATTTTTGACGTCTGGGTTTAGAGTTATAGTCAAAATACACCCTCTCTGGACACTCAGTTTTCCTGGTTGACGTCACTCTGAATACCTGAGCATATCACCCCCATAGAGTCCGAATTGATCTTAGTGGTGACTAGATGAATTGTTCCTTAATATCAGAGGGATCTTGTGTAAATTTTTGAGAATTTTTGAAGCAAGTTCTCGACAGTTTTGACCATTTCTTCCACGATTCCAGAGTTAGTAGTTCTTGTTACCATCAGCTGATCCATCGGTCTTTTGTTGGACAGATGGAAGAGCTGCTGGTCGTTGACGCGCAGGGGCACGTGCACTCCGCTTGCCTGCACTGGGACGGGTTTCCCCGCCGTCTTTGGGAGCTTTTGAGTGCAGCCGGTTACCTCCAGCCACCGGTTTACGATGGCCACGAGTTTGTGGAGGACGGAGTTCGTCGCTGCAGTGTGACAATGGTGATCCCGCAGCACCCGCTCAACGGGTGGGAGCCGATCGTGACTCAGATGGTCGGTCACTACCTGCTGGACACTTGGGAGCTTACCGCCATGAGGGCGATGACCACCTTTTGCTCTTTGCGCCCTCTGGAGGTGGTTCTGACCGCGTTCGGGTTGTTCCCTGCACCTGACCCGGCAGACCCGCTTTGGCTCGACCGGATGGCACACGTGGACGTGGTCGCTACCCTTGACCCGGTCGGGGCACTTCGGACGACAGCGATGTGCTTGGACGGCCTTTACAGACTTCACACTTACCAGAGTTACGCCGTCGCTCAGTTGGTGGACCACGCTCAGGCCTTGCACCTGGCGGTCCAGCTGAGAGATGGGCAGCTTCAGGAGGCTAGTACCGAGCTCGAGAGCAGGGCTACTCTTATCGCCCAGCTCCACGGCCAGGTTCACGAGCTTCAGGACACTGTGTCGGATCGTGACGCCACGATCAACTTCCTGGAGGACCAGTTTCACGACTTGCAGCTTGAGATGGACGAGGCCCAGGGGCAGCTCCACGCGATACAGCACGCGCAGGATGCCCTTCACGCACCTCCCGACGAGATGCAGGTGGACGAGGAGGACGAGCCCCAGGAGATCGAGGGCTTTTCGGAGATGGACTCCGAGGACCAGGCGCCGCAGCCCGCACCGGTTGAGGTTCACACTCCCGCGGCGAGTGAGGCATCGGTCAACATGTAGACCGAGGCGCTGTTTCTTAGCTTTTGTAGACTCCTCTTAGTGTGGCCTACTTTTGGATCATGGCTACTAGGCTAACTTAGAGTTGAGTAACCCCCTTAGTACTGATGTTAGGAGTGACCAAGTAGAAATGAGAGCACGATGGATGTAATGAACCCCTAATGCTACTAGTGTTAATTATCAGTGATCTGCAAAAAGCTGAAGGCAGCAGCTAGTTCGAATTTTTATCCTCTTTTCCTTTCGTATTTAGCTCCTGAGATGAATACCAAAGTTGTTCCAAATTTCATCGGGAACATGCTCGCAAAATTTCAGCCCAAACGGATCGGTATTGCAGGAGAAAATCGCAAATTACAGAAGCTCTGTTTTCTGTGAAGCAGAAAAACCAGAGGAGGCGTAAATGAATTTTTCGACTACCCTACTCTGGAAATCTGACTTTGTGATGACTACCAAAGTTGTAGATCATGAAATTTCCTATCTCTTGTAAAAATTTCAAGTCCATATCATGTACCGAACTCCAGTTATGAGCGTTTTCGTATCACTGGTTTTGCTGCACAACCTGATTAAGCAAATTCCAGTACTTCCATGCCATTTTGAGTTGTATATTCCATTTGAAATAATGATAATGATGAGCCTAATGCAAAATACTCACATTTCAGATGGTTGGATCAACTCGAGGCACCCCTAGTGGTTTTGGAGCCGGAGGGAATGGCGATCCACCTCCACCTCCTCCACCAGTGGGTATTGCTGAGGTTCTTGCTGCCCAGACAGAGATTTTGCGGCAGTTGGTTCAAGCTCAGCAACAACCGCGGGGTGGGCATCATGCTCATCACGCACAAGAAGCGAGCTACCAAGATTTCCTCAGTACTCAGCCTCCGCTGTTCAATAAAGCGGATGAGCCTCTGGACGCTGACGCTTGGATTCGCACGATCGAGTCCAAGTTTTCTCTATTGACTACCCCTTGTTCCGAGGCGAACAAGACTCGCTACGCCGCGCAGCAACTTCGCGGATCAGCCCGTATGTGGTGGGATCATTACCACGGGATGCTACCGGCTGATCATGTGGTGAATTGGAATGAGTTCAAATTGGCTTTTCGAGCTCACCATATTCCAGCTGGACTTCTTGACCGTAAGCTCAACGAGTTCTTGGCCTTAACTCAGGGCACTCGTACCGTGGTGCAGTATGCTCAAGTATTCCATCAATTGTGTCAATATGCTGGACATCACGCGGATACCGACGCTAAGAAGCGTGAACGCTTCCGTCGAGGCCTTAGCACCAAGTTACAAGAAAGGCTAAATCTTGTCCGTGCAGACTCCTTCAATGAATTGGTGAATATGGCTATATCTCAGGAAGATCTTATTTCTGCACACCGCGCTGAAAAGAAGCGCAAGGCACCTGCTGGACCCTCGAGTGCCTCTGCACCGAGGTATCGTATTGTGCAAAATAGCCCACCCGCACTCTCTCAGAAGGCCCCTCAGCCAGGGCGTTGGATTATTCGACCTCCCCAACAGCAGCAGCAGACTCGATTCGGGTTTCCTCAGCAAGCTCGATTTGCACCTCCGCAGCAGCAGAACGGCCCTAGGCCGCATACACAGCCAGCCGCTCGCCCTGATAATAATAACCGCTGCTTCAGATGCGGGAGTCCGGATCACTTTGCCAAGATGTGCCCCCAGGCGGGACAATCTCAAGGGCAGGCTCCTCGCAGAAATGATCAGAACAAGGGCAAGAGGCAAACCATTCAAGTCAGGCAGGGCCGACTTAACTTCACCAACCTTGCTGAACTACCCGAGGGATCACCAATCATGTCGGGTACATTCTCTATAAACCATCAACCCGCAGTTATCTTATTCGATTCTGGTGCATCTCATAGCTTCATTAGTTCTAAATTCGGGGCAAGTGTTGGGTTAGATTTTTGCCACACGAAAGGATCATTCATGATATCTACTCCGGGTGGTAAAGTTGCATCAAACCAAATCGTTAATAATGCGCCACTTAGTTTGGGTAGTAAAACTGTTCCTACCACTTTAATCTTGTTGCCACTAGAAGGCATGGACATTATTCTGGGAATGGATTGGATGAAAAGACATGGGGTAATGTTAGACATCTCTTCCCGAGCCGTTGAAATAAATTCTCCAACCCATGGTCAATCGGTTCTATATTTACCTCATCACCAATGCAACAACTCTTGTGCCTATGCCATGAAAGATATTCGTCTCGAAGATATTCCGGTAGTCCGTGAATATGCAGATGTATTTCCAAACGATTTACCTGGTATGCCGCCAGACCGGGATATCGAATTTGTCATTGAACTTCAGCCTGGTACCGCACCTATTTCAAAAAGGCCGTACCGAATGCCGCCTAAAGAATTAGCTGAACTAAAAATCCAGCTACAAGAACTTTTGGACAAGGGTTTTATTCGCCCAAGTGCTTCACCTTGGGGTTGCCCAGCATTGTTCGTAAAGAAAAAGGATGACAGTCTGAGGTTGTGTGTTGACTACCGGCCTCTCAATGCGGTGACCATCAAAAATAAATATCCACTTCCCCGCATTGATGTACTGTTTGATCAATTGGCTGGAGCAAAGATTTTCTCCAAGATTGATCTTCGTTCGGGTTATCATCAAATTAAAATCCGGCCTTGCGATATTCCCAAGACCGCCTTCTCAACCCGATATGGTCTCTATGAATATTTGGTTATGTCTTTCGGTCTCACCAATGCTCCGGCTTATTTTATGTATCTCATGAACTCGGTATTTATGCCGGAACTTGACAAGTTTGTCGTGGTCTTTATTGACGACATTCTGATCTATTCCAAAGATGAGGCAGAACATGAGCAACATCTGCGCATTGTTCTTCAACGTCTCAGAGATCATAAGCTGTACGCAAAATTCTCCAAGTGTGAATTCTGGCTGGACACAGTCAAATTTCTGGGTCACACTATATCCAGTGAAGGCATTTCAGTTGATCCCAGCAAAGTACAAGAAGTGATGGACTGGAAGCCTCCTACTTCAGTTCATCAGATCCGCAGTTTTCTCGGCTTGGCGGGGTATTACCGCAGATTTATTCCGGACTTCTCCAGAATTGCTAAGCCCATGACAGAACTACTAAGAAAAGATGTCAAGTTTAAATGGAACACAAAGTGTGATGAAGCATTCCATACATTGAGAGCACATCTAACCACTGCACCAGTCTTGGCTCAACCTGACAACAATAAACCATACGACGTTTATTGTGATGCTTCAGGCACTGGTCTTGGTTGTGTTCTAATGCAAGACAATCGGGTGATAGCTTATGCTTCCCGAGCTCTTCGGCCACACGAGCTAAATTATCCCACTCATGATCTGGAACTAGCCGCCGTTATTCATGCTCTCAAGCTTTGGAGACATTATCTTATGGGCACCCATTGCAATATCTATACCGACCATAAGAGTCTCAAATACATTTTCACTCAAAGTGAGCTGAATATGAGGCAACGAAGATGGCTGGAATTAATCAAAGATTATGATCTGGAGGTTCATTATCATCCGGGCAAGGCGAATGTTGTAGCCGATGCGCTCAGTCGCAAGGTTCACTGCAATTGCCTTTCAATGGAGTCATATAATGACACATTGTGTGCTGAAATGCAAAGGCTGAAATTAGAAATTATTCCTCAGGGCTCTTTGAATCATATTTCGGTGGAACCGACACTCTATGACCAGGTCATCATGGCACAATTACACGACAAAAGTGTTGGTATCATCAAGCAGCAAGTAGTAGCAGGTGAAAATAAATATAAGTGTTTCCGAGTGGACCATAAAGGAATTTTGTGGTTCGAGGATCGCCTAGTCGTTCCCAAGAATCCTGATCTGCGGAAACAAATCCTAGACGAAGCACATATCTCTAAATTTTCTATTCATCCGGGTAGCACCAAGATGTACCAAGATCTCAGACAAAATTTTTGGTGGACTCGCATGAAGAGAGAGATTGCCAAATATGTCGCAGAATGTGACACCTGTCAGAGAGTGAAGGCTAGTCACTTGAAAATTGCTGGAACTCTCCAACCTCTACCAATTCCATCTTGGAAGTGGGAAGATATCAGCATGGATTTCATTGTGGGCTTACCAAATACTTCTCAGCACCATGATTCCATTTGGGTCATTGTTGATAGGCTCACAAAGACTGCTCATTTTATTCCAGTGCATACTGAATATAGAGCCAAGAAATATGCTGAGATCTATATGGATCGGATTGTCTGCCTACACGGTATACCCAAAACAATTATATCGGATCGTGGTCCTCAGTTTGTGGCAAGGTTTTGGGAGCAACTCCAAGAAGCTCTCGGAACTAAATTAATTCGAAGCTCAGCTTACCATCCACAGACTGACGGACAGACCGAAAGGGTTAATCAAATTCTTGAAGATATGCTTCGAGCATGTGTCATTCATTATGACAAGAACTGGGACAAATGTTTATCCTTGGCGGAGTTTTCCTATAATAACAGCTATCAGGCCAGTCTGAAGATGGCACCCTTCGAGGCCTTGTACGGTCGACGGTGTCGAACCCCTTTGAGTTGGTCCCAGACTGGAGAGCGTCAAATCTTTGGACCTGAATTAGTGGTCGAGGCTGAAGAGAAAGTAAAAATAGTACAAGCAAATCTCCGAGCAGCCCAGTCTCGGCAAAAGAGTTATTTCGATAAAAGAAGGGATCCTTTGAAGTTCATGGTTGGTAATCACGTCTATTTACGAGTATCCCCAACTCGAGGCGTTCAACGTTTCGGAGTCAGGGGTAAGCTCGCACCTCGCTACGTCGGGCCCTATGAAATCATTGAAGAATGTGGACCCGTGGCTTATCGCTTGCGACTTCCTTCACGACTTGCCGCCATCCATGATGTTTTCCACATATCCCAACTCAAGAAATGTGCTCGAGTCCCTACGGAAATCATTGATCAACAGGAAATTTTAGTGGAGCCCGATCTCTCATATACCGAATATCCACTCAAAATCCTGGATCAAAAAGAGAGAGGTACTCGTCGAAAGGTGGTAAAAATGTATAAAATTCAGTGGTCTCATCACACTGAAGAAGAAGCCACCTGGGAGACGGAGGATTATCTTAATCAACATTATCCGGGTTTCCTTAGCTCCACCTCAGGTATATCATTTTCCCATCTCAATTCAATCATCCAATCTCGGGACGAGATTCCTTTTAAGGGGGGTAGGTTGTGACACCTCAGGTGTCAGCACATTTAAATACAATCAATGTATGTTAGTTAAAGTTAAAAGAAAAATTTGAGAAATTGATTCAAAGAAAAAGGATCAAATAAAAGACAAATCATACAAAAGAAATTAAAGGAAAAAGAAAAAGGAGTGGAAAGATACTCAAAATTTATTTCAAAAATGTGCACAAAATTTTAGTTGGCTCATGAGAGGTGTTTCAATTGACATGTGCTCAATTGAACTTCAGCCAAAAATCAATTCAAAAACTGAACAAAACTAAAGTCCTTTTGTGCAAATATGCAAATGCACCAATAGTTCGAAATGTGAGTTTCAAATGAAAATTTGCATAACACGAAAGTTGTAGATCTTGAAAAGTTATGCAAAAGTGGTATTCAACACTTTTCCATTTGAGCCCTCCAAATAGGAGATAATTTTAGATTACCGAGAGGTCCCTGGAATTTCAGAAATCACATTTATGCCCTTATCTCCATCTCTCTCTCCCCCGGCTGCTCTGTTCGCGCCGCCCGCCGTACGCCGCCGGTGGACTTCGTCCACCGCGCGCCCGCGGCCAAATGGACCCGAGGAAGCCTCTCCGCGCCACCTGGCCCGCCCCTTGGCACATCCTCGCGCCCACACGCGTCCCAGGCCGCTTCCCGAGCCGCCACGACACCCCCGCCATGCGCCGCGCCGCTGCCGCTCCGCCCGCTCGCCGTCGTGCGCCCCTGACCCAAATCGACCGCCCCCAGTCGCTCCATTCCTCACCCAGGAGCTCGTTGGCCTATAAAGACCCACAGAACCCCACAGACGCGCCCCTTCTTCCCCTTCTTCCTCCTTCCGCCGCTCCGCCATGGCCGCCGAGATCCCGCTCTCGCGGACCGGCTAGCCCAGCCCCACATTGCCCCCTCCGACCACCGCAATAGCTTCGCCACCTCCTAGATACGCTCCCCGCGCGCGGAATCGAACCCAGACCCCCTCCCGACGCCGTTCCCTTCTTGCGCCGCCGCCGGCGAGCTCAGGCTCACCGCGGACCGGCCATCTCCGGGGAAGACCGAGCCCGACAGCTACCCCAGAAGCATCCACGAGCTCACGCGGTGCTCGTGCGCGCCTTGTTCCCCTACCCCGAGCCCTCTTTCACCTCCAGCGCCGGCGAACCGAACAACCAACCCGCCATCAACGCCGACGAGCTCGAACCTGTGCTCCAAACGCTCGAACGTCGACCAGGGTAGGTGTTCCTCGATCCTTTCTCCCCCACGCGCCTCCCCGTGGCAGCCCCGGTAAGCCCTGCACCGCAGAACACCACCGGCAAGATGCCACGGCGGAGAAGGCCGGCGAAGGACCCGGTTGTAATTTGTTTTTTTCGTTCAAGGGTGTCTCTGCAAGATTTACAGTGTATACCAGTGAACTTCTAAAATGCGAAACAAATCACAGAAAAATCAGAAAAATGCAAACTCAACTGATCTGGAATCCTTGTAACAAAATCTACAAATTTTGTAACATTCACATTTGCAGAAACTCAACCGAATTTAATCTAGGGAAAAGATTAAGAAAACCACCTTATGCATGTTCATGAAGTTCTGCTCATCAAATGACCTTGATTTTTGGATATGTTATCACTAATAGGATGTTAAGGTCACAGTAAAAAGATGACACCAAACCAAAACAGTTATCATGTTAGAACAATCAAGATTCTCTAATCTGTGGTTAGCTTCCTCGATTTAATTCTGGAAAATATGCACATGAACTTGCTCTGAAATTTTTACTGCGTGCATGTAAAACGAAAACACTGCTAATACCAAAATTTCAGATTTATTAGAGTTCATTTGCTATATACCATGATTTATGCTTGTTTAATCAACTTAATTCCTCATATATAGTTGTTATGCTCAGAAAAATCCATGTTTATTTCTGGAGTCTCATTTTAGCTCTGTGTTCCTGTCTAAAAATTTTGAGCTGCAGTTACTGAGTTTGGCTTTGTCGAATAATCATGCTTAGCATCTTATGGTTAGGTTTACTATTTTTGTTCTGAGTAATCTACAATGTTTCTGGGCATGATGTTTGGGCATGATCTTGTTTAGAGTATGTTATACCTGTAATAAAAAGTTCACATGCAATACTGGTCAAATGCACCTTGATAAATTTATGCAAACTCATGCTAAGTTAACTGAATAATTAATTCATCATAGTGAGTTAAATCTTGAAAAATTTTCTGGAGTATGTTTATCTCATGGATAGTCTCTGGTAAAAATTGTAGAACCAAATCCTCAGTAAAACATTCTGTAGAATTAATCTTTGTAAATGGCTTGCGGTTTTTAATCTTTTTATCACCTCTGCTGTATAAGTGTATAAAATCTGGAAAAATTTCAGTGCTGAGTTTATGCTTTGAAGTTCCTTCCATAAAATTTGTAGCACCAGAACCCATGTTGAACATTCTGTACAAAAAGATGAAACAACTAGAGTAATCCATTTGCATGACATGTTATAGTTTTTGCTTTATGGTTAAATGCTGAAATCTATACCATAAGTACTTATTTTGAATCTGAGTTACTTTAGTGTTCATCACTAGCTCTTTAGTAGTTGTGATGTTAAGGAATAATGAAAGCATGCTATGTGTTGAAATTAAAAATGAAAACCCAAACCCCCACTCATTCATGAATAACCGTAGTTATGTTTGCTACTCTATAAACGATTGCCCATGCAATGATATGTGAAATCGTCACTAAATTAACTTTCGTGGACTACAACTTTATCGTGAAGGAAAGAAATTGTTATCCATGAATAACTCATAATCTTGCATTGCATATAGAAACGGTTAATCTCGCGGACGGTGAC
>Ga0268330_1000014_pt1 | contig 12716 bp, 8 predicted proteins | sample G5R3_NF_17JUL201_FD_189918 | JGI IMG/M metagenome (GOLD analysis project Ga0268330, IMG submission 189918) | Phyllosphere microbial comminities from switchgrass, GLBRC, Michigan, United States - G5R3_NF_17JUL2017_LD1 | ecosystem: Host-associated > Plants > Phyllosphere > Phylloplane/Leaf | place... | reverse complement strand
TTTGGTTCGGTTCGTTTTTTTTTTTTAAGAACCGAACCACAAAAAACATTAAGAAGATAAGAGAAACCGAAAAGTAACTTGCCAAAAAATATAAAGAAGAAATTTGGTATTATCAAAGAATTTGAATTTATAATAACAAGGCGTTAATTGGCTTATATGCTTTATGTCCTACGTTTTTATACATAGAACCGAACCAAAAAAACATCGTATAATAAATACAAAATTAAATAGTAGTTAGGTAAGAGTATGCTTTTCCTGTTCTATTTAATTTTATTTTTATTTACCCCCCAATAGAACCAAAAAACGAACCGAACCGAACCGAACCGAACCGAACCATTAAAGCTACTATTAATCCCATATAATATTTTTCATCTATTTGTTCTTTTATATACATTAAAGAACAAATAGATCAATTATAGACCAACAATGTTATAAGAAAAAACAAAACATATTAATTAATTTAATCTTAATTAATATACTTAAAACTAAGTTGTATATTTTATGTTAATTATTTTATTTATGTGTTTATACATATAATATATAACTACACAAAACATTATCAACAGTTTATCTACATATTTATAGTGTTTTAATCCCCCCCAATCCCTTCTCCCCCCCCCTAAAGAGGGGGGGGGAGAAGGGAGTAGTAAGGGTTTTTTTATTCATGTAATAGAAAAAATACTAAAACACTATATATCTATTTGTCCATCCTAAGTTATTTTAAGTACTTAACAACGCTCTTTTTGTATTCCCTAAAGAGTGTTACCTATAATAGCTTTATTGTCGACTAAAAATCTTCATGATAATTGTTAGTTACTCCTTTTTTTAGAGTACTACATTTATTCTATACAATTCTATTAAACTTGAAATCTTCGTATGGTTTAAGTTTAGAGGATGACAAATTTATATACAAACTATGACTAATTAATTAGTGACATCACTTTATAATTTTATAGAGATACTAATAGTACTGGTTCCGGTTCTACTATCTGTAGCATATATGACAATAATAGAACGAAAAGTAATGAGATCAATGCAACGACGAATAGGTCCTAATATTGTAGGATATTACGGTCTACTTCAACCGTTCCTTAAATAAGTCTGGTGAGCGGCTTCATTTCGTAAGCAATGAATGAAAACAGAACTATGTGCTGGAATCTCCTAATACCGCTCAGTACAATAAAGTGTGAAAATCTGGCGGATGTAACAATGGACAATCAGCAGGAAACCAAATAACATAATCAATGTTAAAGTAGGATCCTCAGAGACTATACGTTCTGCATTCTTCTCGTTTTTTATACTTTAGTAATAAAGTATAAAAACGTACAGAACCAAAGAATGATGATATAGTCCAACTTTGCATTGTCGTTTGAATTTTTATTGTTATTATTTCGTGCCACTACTCTAATATTAATACTGATTCCCATATTATTATTACGGGGTAAGAACAAATCCTGGTACCCCGATGTTATACCGTATATGTCTTAACCACGTGTTCAACGGTTTAAGTGTTTTTTAACTGTTTTTTGCAGCTTCATAGCATCAAAAAAACGCACCAAAAAAAAAACATAACATAATGCAGTAGACTATAATAAGGGTGTACCAAATGGTATTACATTATTTCGTCGAAAATGGTATTTACAAGATCACTTTTCTACCTTTCCGAATCTTTACCTATTATGGGTCTTCTTCTAATCCTAATCTTGGGATGCGATTCCAATATCATTACTTTAACGGACCTAAGCAAGGAAATTTTATAGGACTATTTCTTCGTGTGTTTGGATGAAGTAACTTATGAATTACCGTAGGTTCACGTAAAGATCTTTCTTCACTTCTTATTTTGTACCCCAAAAAAGGGATGAAAACTAATACCTATCTCGTTTTCAACCTATTTTTAACGTTCTAACAAGCACTGGTCCACTACTTTGCTCAGAAGGTCTATCACTACTAACTCTGTCTAAAATTAGTGCTACTCTTATAGATCGTAAAGATTCAGAAATTACACAAAGTAAGAAAAGTAAATTTCGTATGGGTAACCTGAACCCCCTTTTTTTTATATATAAAAAAATACGTAAAGGTCCTGGACATGCTGCTATAGCCAAAGCAGTAGATACAACAGGAGAACCAAACCGGACCACAAAAGTATATGTTTATAGTGTTGATAACTTTACACTAGTCAATATTTTTCGTAGTATTCGTTCTACCTGTACCCCTATTTGATATACTAGACTATCATCTAAACTAAATAAAGGAAAACCATTTAAAGGGTATTATTACTATAGTAGTCCAGAATATAAAAAACAATAAATAATAAATCGAATGCAATTAATTAATGTCGCCGATGCTCTTAAACTAGTAGTTAAAGAACAAATTATACCATCACAATCCACAAAAGGTCTATTTTTTCTAGCTCCTATGCTATCACTGATTTTCAGTCTACTAGGTTGGGGTATAATACCTTTTGGTGCTGGTCTTAGACTTTCTGATTTCTCTCTTGGAATTCTGTATTCTCTAGCTCTTTCTTCTATAGGTGTTTATGGTATACTATTTGCAGGTTGGTCAGCGAATTCTAAATATGCATTTCTGGGATCCCTGCGTTCTACTGCTCAAATGATTAGCTATGAACTAATTTATAGTGCAGCAGTTCTATCAGTAATTCTACTGTGTGGTTCATTTAATATTACTAAAATAATTGAATCACAACAAAATATATGGTATATCATACCTCTCCTTCCTATATTTATACTATTTTTTATTTCTGCACTTGCAGAAACAAATCGTACTCCTTTTGATCTAACAGAAAGAGAATCTGAACTTGTTGCGGGTTTTATGACTGAACATTCTGGTATGATTTTTGTATTTTTTTTCCTAGCTGAATATTGTAGTATCGTACTTATGTCTACTTTTACAAGAGTGCTATTTCTAGGTGGTTATAATGCATCTATATTTAGTAACAATAGACTATCCCAAAGAATTTTTATCAATATAGATAGTATAGCACTAGGGATCAAGGCAGTTCTTATCATGTTTGTCTTTGTATGGATACGAGCTACACTACCTCGGATACGGTATGATCAACTAATGGTTTTTTGTTGGACAGGGCTACTGCCTATTGCTATTGCTTTTCTTATACTAATACCTTCTATTATAGTAAGATTTACTATTGACCCAATATCCCCCTCTTTACCCCCGTAATTAAAAATTAGTTTGGTCAAGCCCTAATTCACTTTTTATTATTATTATAAAAACAAGAGTTTTATGATAATTTATACTATAATTGATTTGTTTTTTTTATTATTTTATTTATAATAAAAAACATATTCCCTTTCTCCCTATGGCGACGATTATTAACATCATACGAATCCTTCCATTTTTAATATAAGATTGAGATCAAAGTCTACAAGTTTTATTCTCTATAGACATAATAAAAAAGGTATTAGGTAAGTGGTTTTATATACCTAATAATTTTTTTCCTTCACCCTTTTTTTCTATCACCTATATCCCTCGACTATTAAGTAAAAAGAGTTACTATTCAGTTAGCCTGCTGGCTAATATAAAAAGACTTGACTATTCTTATTACTTTGATTAGCTGCAGAAAACGATAAATTAAATAACCATCCTCACTATAGTATAGTTATATGTCTTTTTATAATTTCATTTTCCAAAACTATACCCCCTTCACCCTTCGGGGGATTAGGGGGATGTAAAATGCTTTACATAGTACTATATAAACCTTAATAAAACAAGTATTATATTTTTTTCATTATTTATTTTGATAGGGTTTAAAGAGGGGAGAAACATAATTATGAACCCCACCAGTATACAGCTACAAAAAGGAATAGCCACACCACATCGACAGGCAAAAATGCCAATATAGTATAGATCTTTCATAACTTTACTTTAACAATACTTACAATAAATTAACGAATATAAAAATATTGTTTAAAGAATAAGTCTATAAATTATTAACAAATTAATAAGCATTTGAATATAGATAATAGCCATTATAAAGTTTTCCTTGATTGCAAGCTATTTTTAGAGCGTGTCGATTAGCACCTTTTATTATATATTTAGATACATAACTAATACTGGGGTAAGTTCCTAGATTTATATTTGTTTTAGCATCGACTACCGTTACAGAGTATCCTTTACGAAAGGATTTTTTATTCAGTAGAGACTTAACATAATTTACAAAATCTGAAAAATCCATTGTAGGTATTTCATTGACAATAAAATTAGTATTGATTTTATTATTAATTATAGGGGTCTTGGTAAGGTAAATACTTTCTTTAATCCAACCATTCTGATTTTCCAGAACAAAACGCACATATCCTCGACTTTTGTTAAGTGCGTTTCCAAGACTACTCTGAGAAAGTAGAATGTGAAGAAGTGAAAAAGAAGTTACATCGTTTGTTTTGTTTACCTTATAACAATAGATAGGCATACTTTTTGGGTTAAACTGAATTTTCTCTTCTGCAGTATGTTTTACAATAGAAGATACTTCAGAACCACCAGGATTCGCAATAATCAGCTTATTTAGTGTTGGATTTTATGTTTTTTTTATACATAAAAAAAACAAGTAATCATGAGATATTGTTCAAGAATGATCAGAAAAGTTTCAACAGATATACTCATATCTAGAAGCTCATCAGCTATTTTTTTATTAACTAGATAAATAGTTATTTTTGCTTTTTCTGAGTTCATACTTTCAATAGCACTTCTAGTAGATCTATGGATTTTTAGAAGATGATTACGGATTCGAGAAGATATATGTGTACTTTTTCCCACATACGTATTATTATGTCCATCCGATAGTAGATAACAACCTATTGTTTTAATAGAAGATTTTCGATGAGTAGTACCGTGAACTTTTTTAAAATCTTCATAAGCAGAAGATTTAGGTCATGGTACATTTCAAACGGTTGCTTCTTTTTCAATACGATTACAAAGAAACAGTATTTCATCTGTTATTGGCATTTGTATTGCTTCACTTATCATTTCTTTAGTTAGAATGAATGTTGGAGAAGAAGATGCTAGTTTCATACGAAGATTTTTTCTTCGTTTATGTGCAGCAATAATTATATTTGTAGGGCTCGTGTGGTTCTCATTTTTATAGCAAAGAAGAAAAGAGTAGGCTAGAACGAGGAGGGGAGTAACTAAGAACCCCACCAGTATACAGCTACGAAAAGAAAAAGCCATACCACATCGACAAAGTGCCAGTATAGTATAGATCTCTCGTATCCTAGATGATGATCTGCTGTCAGATGATAGCTTAGAAGTCGAAAGAATCCTACTCTAATGAAAATTGTTCCTACGAGAACGTGTATTCCATTAGCTAACAAAAGGAGAGATTGGCAGCTCTTTACCGTAGATAGGGCTATTTTTACTTTTAGGGTTAGAACGATACGGTGGAAAGTTAGGGTTAGATGCTATGTAAAAACTATCAATTTCATACTTAACTAGGTTTTCTAGATTATTAGCCCGTTTTATTGGTACCGCTATTCTAGAAGGTTTACGGTTTTTGTTAGAATCATTCGTGAATCTAGAAGGATTAAGAGTACGTGCTGCATCTGTAAAATTAAGAAAAGGTCCTATAAAATCAGTTTTGTTACTTTTAAAAGCTCATACAAAATAAGGTTGTAGGGATTCTAGCGGACCCCCTGGTAGTGAAAGTACTTTATAATTAGGTTTTATTCGATGTATAATATCTTTATTATAAAGTGGAGAACCTACTATACCCATTGTAACTTTTTCTGATAGTGATGGACTATAAAATCCTTTATTATCTTGTATATAACGATTAGCCATATTACGGCTTACGCCTAGAATTTTACATCTCTCTGATATTGATCTAGCTACCCCTATTTCTGGCCCACCATTAGATCTTATTCGTATAGATACTCTTAGACTATTATCACTTTTATAATCATATATTTTGAGTGTTTCGGGTAGCCAACTATTATATGTAAATAGAACTGGATATTTAGAATTATTAAAATTAGGTTTATAATAATCAATAATGGATTGTTCTAGTATGCGAATAATAAATTCGTTAAGTCTTCGGAGTATCATAGTTTCACCAAGACTAAGTTTATAAAAAGCGGGAAGCTGTTTTATTCTCATTTCATAATAGTTAGGAGAAATATAGATTATTCCCCATTTTATAGATTTTATAGAGCAATTATGTAGAAGATTTTTATGAGCACTTTCAGTTATTCGTATATTTGATAGACTATCCTCATGTTGACCTATACGATTAAAAGTATTAGAAGCGGAACCTATATAAATACCATTAGGTGTTTGAAAGATATATACTGAAGAATTTTTGGTAACATTCTTTAGAGGAGCTGTAATTGAAGTAGTTGAGGTATTAATCTTATCGTTAATGTCTTTTCTAAGTATTTCTACATCATAAGTTATATTCTTCTGTATAAAAGAAAGAAAAGGACCAGGAGTAAGAGAATTGATCATTTCTACTAGAGTATTTTTAGCTATTGTTCTATGAGGGGATAGTTCATTAATAGGAACTAGTAGATTTTTATCTTTTTTCATAGAATTGATTAGGTTAGTAATTATATTCATTATTAGTAAATTAATTGTAAAGAGGGGAGTAGAGGTGATCAAATAAAGAACCCCACCAATACACAGCTACGAAAAGAAATAGCCATACCACGTCGACAAAATGCCAGTATAGTATAGATCTTTCATATCCTAGGTGATGGTCAGCAGTTAGATGATAGCTAAGAAGTCGGAAGAAACCTACGGCTATGAATCTTGTTCCAACAATAACGTGACAACCGTGGAAGCCAGTAGAGAAGAAGAATGTAGACCCATAAACTCCATCCGCTATAGTAAATCCTGCATTATAATATTCAATACCTTGACATATAGTAAAGAAAATAGCAAATACAATAGTAAGAATAGTACCAAGTATAGCACCTCGCCGGTTACCTTGGATAAGAGAATGGTGAGCATAAGTAATTGTTGCCCCTGATGAAAGTAGTAGAATAGTATTCAGAAGAGGAAGTTCAAATGCATTTATTGTGGGTATACCTACGGGTGGCCATTGAGAACCTAGTTCTATAGCAGGCGATAGACTTGAGTGGAAAAATGCTCAGAAAATAGAAATAAAGAAAAATACTTCACTGAGAATAAATAGTCTAACTCCCATTGTAATACCTTTTTGTACTACAAAAGTATGATCTCCTAGAAATGTACCTTCAATTACTACGTCTCGGAACCATAGTATCATAGCGAACAGCGTAGTAAGAAATCCTATACTTACTAGTAGCAGTCCTGAACCACCTAGAGGGTTAGTATACCCATTAAAATACATAACTGTAGCAGATGTCAGTATTAGTAGTGCGAAAGACGTAAGAAGAGGCCAAGGGCTTGGTGTAACCAGATGAAATGGTTGAGCTTGAAATTGTTGAGCACGTAGTGCCGATAGATTGTTTTGATTCATGTAATTATAAAGATGAGGTTGTTACCTATTATATTAATTGAAATGGTATGTTAGTCTGATTATTTGTTTTCTTTTTTTACGGTAATTTTTGATTTTTCCCTCTGGTTATATAAAATGGGACCACCTGATCCCCTTCCCCTACAGGGGTAGTAGGGGGTAAGGGAAAAAACTTCGAACAATAAAAAAAATACATCCGACCATAAAAAAAGAGAACCAATGAAGAATCATTTCTCTCAGTACCATTTTTTCTTTATAATAATCTAAAAAGTTGTAGTCTATTTTTGGTTCGGTTCTCACCCTTTTATGCCGCTGGGAACAACTAATGGAAATGGGTATAAGATACAATTCTATTTATTATAAAGACCGTAATGATATGTAAGAAAAGAGCCATTAAAATTAGTAACTATATATAATACATATAGTAGAACCAAAAATACAGTATTTTATAATTTATAACATTGACTGACTTTCATTTTTTTTTTTGCATAATTTACTTAGTTTTAAGCTATAACAAGGCAAAAATTAATTTTTAACAGAGAATTCCTAACTGTCATTCTCTTTAAGGGGAATTAGAGGAAGGAAAAGTGTTTTTATATAAAAGTAAAGTAAAAGTAAAGTAAAGTAATGTTGTTTTTTTATTGATAAAAAACATATAAAGCTGTAAAAACTCCCACTACTCCCTTCCCTCCGCGAATAAGACATATAAAAATATAGATTTTACTAATAAAAAAAAATTGTAAATACAAATCACTAAAGGGTGTATTTAGAGAAAACTACATTTTATCTCTTATTTTCTTTCTCCCATAGGAGAAAGGACTCAAGAGTATATTTAAGAACCAATGGAGTATTATTATAAAATTTAATAATGGTTTATTTTTCAAAAGAACCAATGAATCTTCTATTTTCCCCTTATCCCGGTAGCAGGGGGTAGTAGGGAAAAGGAGAATAAAGTTTTTAATTTTGTAGATATTCGTTAAATATTACAAAAAAACATACTTTTATTTTCCGCGTTTTTTTCGTAGAAAAAAAAGTTAAAATGGACTAAATTATCTATTTATTATATATTTTTATATGTTAGAACCAAAAAAATGATATAATAAATTAGATATTAGAGATCGGCTACAGACTGAAAAAATATATATATAATTTATATTAAAAAATCTAAGCACTTTTGGTTCTCACGTAATGTTTTTTATTATATATAATAAAAAGAACCACTTTCGAGAAGCTGAGTTTTCAAGACTAAGTATAAATAATAGATTTACTTAAATTTTAGTTAAATAAATAGTAACACATTTATACATATCTTCTTCAAGAGTCGGAAACCCTGATGTTTTTATATCTAAACTATATAATACGGTTATTATGTTGTTTAAAAACTCCCGCAGGGGAACTAAAAGCATGGAAATTTATATTTTCCCTTGATCTACCCCTCTTTAGAATTTGAGGAGAGCCATAAAAACAGCTAAGAAAGAAGGAATTAAACGATAAACGTGTCCATTATTTGTTCTGTTCTGTTCTGTTCTGTTCTGTTCTAATTTTTTTCAGAGAAAATATGATGTTACTCCCATAACATCGAAAACTTTGTAACTGATTCTATTTGTTTCTTCGTAAGGCTTACCCTGTATATATGCATACAAAGGATATTTATATTACAATATTTGTAAAGGATCCTCCTCTATATCCTTTATAGAAAAAAAGGCTACGAAATTGTAGTAATCTGGAAACAACAGGAATCGAACCTGTCTCTCTTCTGTGCAAAAGAAGTATACTAACCAAACTATACTATGTTCCCTACATTCTCTTACTTATAAATACTATTTATAATAGTATTCTAAAATATAATTTTTTGGTTCTATTTTAGAACCAAAAAATAAGCAAGTCTTATGCGTTTTCTAATTTCATACGTTTTATAATGTTTTTATTCACCCCTTCTAACCCAGTAGGGATACTTTATAAAAGATATTAATCCTTTACCCTCTAGTACCCGAGGAAAGAGAATAAAACGTATTATAAATTTTTTGGTTCTACTAAAAGCGTTTATTGCAAATAAGTAGTATAAAATTTAATAATAAAAAGATAAGAACAGTAGATTATCAGAAATAAATATAAAAATAAATAAAAGTAACTTAAGGATTACTAATTTTAAACCTATATTTGTAGATAAGCCAAAAGCGGTCATTCTTTTGGTACTTGTTTAGGTAAATACTAATAACATGTAATGAAATAGAAGTAAATAATATATAATATAATCAGTTTATTTGTTTTTTTTTAATTATGTAATGTTTTATCCCCTTTCCCCCGCCCCCCTTTTAGGGGGGGGGGCTGGTAAAGGGGGAGGTGTTTTTATATATAAAAACACGCTAGGCGATAAACATTACTGAAAATAATTAAAAAGTTTATAATGTATTATTTTAATTATTCAATTTTCCATAAAAATAAAACACTTAATTACAATACTAATGGACAAAGAGGGATTCGAACCCTCCTTTAACTGAGTAGAAATCAGGGTGCCTTACCAATAGCGATTTGCCCAAGGATTTAACCTCAATATATGCCTTATCTTTTTTTTTTATCACAGTAAAAAAAAATGAACCGAACCAAAATGGATAAAGTTTATTGTATTATTTATTTTTTATAAACTCTATTCTTTTTTAGTTTTCAATTTTATTTTATAATAAAAGTATATATAAAGGTAGATAGAGTGGTTCGTAAAAATTTTTATTAAGTATTTACAACCTTAACATTGCTTTACCGATAAATAAAAAGTCTGAGCACTACTAGCATTGTTAAGGCGATAAAACATTACATAATAAAATACATAACGAAAACCTGTGTCTGTTATTATCGTAAAATTTATAATTTCGATGAAATTTTAGATCTAAAACGTAAGTAAGTGTTTATGATTTACCAGTTATTATCTTTATATCTATTTTTAATTTTTTTTTTATTATATATAATAAAAAAGAACCACAAATAATGGAATTAAGTGTTTATTTAATTAACTTAATATAGAAACAATCACGAACTAACCCTTATCTCCTAATCCGCATCTTCCTATTCCTATGCATAAAAACAGCGCCTACAGTGGTTCGGTTCGAAAAAACAAAAAACAAAATAGTGGGTTTTGGAAAAAAAAAGTCAAACAAGGAGGGGAAAAATTTTGTTATCAATCAGCCACAAGTTCCCTTACGGCTACTTTGCTATAACTTCACGAGAGAAACTCTTCATCATACCATTTATAGTGAATATAAATGTTCTTGATTGCAGAATGGCCCCCATGTGATAGACGATTAGTATCTCTTAAATGTAATTATTCACCATTGCATACTTATCAATGATTACTCGGAATTCCTCATTCACGTAATCGAATTTCAGATTACGATCCTAATATCATCTTTGTTGACGATTTGCTATGTTATTTGATCCAAAATAATATGTTTTTAGATTATAATTTGCTTCGCATTGATAGATTCAAGTAGCACGTCTGTAGCCCTTGCTCCATAAGGGTCATGAAGACTTATCGTATTCCCAAAATATTTCTTATAAAAATATGTCTTTAAATAATAAATTAAAGATAGGGATTGCGTTCGTTAGCGGACTCAACCTAACATCTCACGACACGAACTGCCGACAGCCATGCAACACCTGTAATTTTATAAATGTAAAACTGAATAAAATTATACAAGGAGAGGTAAGGTTTTACGCGGGTTATCGTATTAAACAACATGCTCCACTCCGGGTCTTTAAGATGGTCTAATCTTTTTGCTTTCTGTCCTGAAACAGTACTCACAAGGTGTTACACATACAGCTGTTTGCTTATTATCTAGTGAAAATGCCCAAAGGCCCTAAATATAAAGTGTAAATAGTTTACGGTCTGGACTACACGAGTATCTAATTCGTTTTGCTCCCCAGACTTTCATTCCTCAGTGTCAATTGGTAACTGGATAATTGCCTTCGCCTTTAGAGTTCTACTAAATATCAATGGATGTCAACCCTTCTTTTAGCATTCCATTATCCTCTATTCAATTCTAGTACATTGACGTATACCGTTTTTTTATACTATAAAAAAACATATATTCTTCTATTGCAACGTCAACGATACAACCTACGAATCCTTAATACCTATTTATTCTATTTAACGTTAGCCCAGTTCGTTTAACCGCGTCGGCTGGCACGAAACTTAGATTGGACTTTTAATAAGGTAACGTCATTATCCTCCCTTACTTTACTCTATTTCTGATTTGTATTAAAATATTCAATCCTAAAAAAAGAGTTCTGGTTAGCTGGGTCACTCTGTCGAGCATTGCCCAAGATACTCCTCTGCAGCATATCTAGTAATTTAGATGTGATCGGTTATTCTCAAACCAATTGCGAGAAACTAAGCTTTCGCTAATTCTTATTCGTCATAGGCTTGGTACGCTTTTACCACTACCAACTACCTGCTAAAACATAAGTTAATCAATTTTAACCCATTTCTACTGTTCTTCTATAGTTATACCTAAAAAAAGATAATAAGGCTAATTAACAATTGGTATATACTTACTTTTATTCGCCTGTACGCTATAATTATAAAATTATAATTAATAACTTGCATGAGTAAAACTACCAGATAACGTTCAAACTCTGCCAAGATTAAACAGATTATATATTAATATAAATTTAAACCCGAAAATTCTAGTAAACGGAGAATTAAAGTGGTCCACCATTACAAATAGTAGATAAAGTATTCATCTAACGATTTTTAATATTTTTTATTCCAAAAAAACACATTATCTTAGTTCTTTTTCTTAGATTAAGGAAATACAGAATAAGATAATAATCCTGGAAAATGGTAGAGCTATTATATTTATATATATAATATACGTAATTATTACGATCAATCATATCATTACTTATAAATGATTTGTTTATTATATGTAAAAAAACGAATACGGAATTAATTATGATATAGCAAGATAAATAAATTTGATTTATTATAATAACTTTAAGATATATAAGTATAGGCTTAACAAAGTTCCTTAGGAAATGAATCTTCATTCCCTTCTTACGGTTCGTTTTTTTTATAGATTAAAAAAACAGCCCAGAGAAAATAATAGAAGAGATAGCCGTATTTTACATATTTGTTATTCTCCTACGTAGAAAAAAAAATAAATATACAATAAACAAAGTAAAAACAACTAATTAAAATTCAGTAATTAAAGGTTAATTTAATATATAACCTGTTTAAACTGATATTGTTCATAATTTT
>Ga0268330_1000009_pt1 | contig 19992 bp, 13 predicted proteins | sample G5R3_NF_17JUL201_FD_189918 | JGI IMG/M metagenome (GOLD analysis project Ga0268330, IMG submission 189918) | Phyllosphere microbial comminities from switchgrass, GLBRC, Michigan, United States - G5R3_NF_17JUL2017_LD1 | ecosystem: Host-associated > Plants > Phyllosphere > Phylloplane/Leaf... | reverse complement strand
AATCAGCAATTCAGCGAGTATAGTAAGACCAATGAATAAACACAACAAAGAGAATATAACCAGTGAATGTATAAAAATATATAAAAAATTCCTAAAGCTTCAATATGACTCTCACCCTATTCCCCCTCTAAGAGGGGAAAAACAATATTTTATAATATTTCATTTTTCAACCGTATGTATTATGAGTACAGTAGAAGGAAACTCATCATTAGGGCAAATAGTCCTGTCGCTTCCGATAGGGCAAATCCTAGGATTCTATACGTAAATAGTGCATTTCGTAGAGATGGGTTTCGTGATGAACCTTGGATTAGGGCAGCAAATACTATTCCAACTCCAATTCCAGCTCCTGTTAGTCCTAGTGTAGCAATACCTGAACCTATGTATTTAGCAGCTTGTAGCATGATATAAATTAATTAGGAATTAATTAATTCCTTATTGTTACAGTACGTCTATGCGTAAAAGTAATAGTAAAACTATAATTAGATAAAAGCTAATTACATTCTAATATAATAGTTCTATCACTTTACTAGCACTAACTAAAGATCAATTTTATTTAAATCTATTCAGAAATAGATTAAGCAACGTCAATAAACCCTATTTGTGGTTCGGTTCTTTTAATAAGCAAAAAAGGTAACTATTTTAGTGGTTCAAATTATCTATTTTGCAGTATATAAATCCTTTTAAATGTTTTTTTACATAAAAACGTAAGGAAAATAAAAATATGAAATTACATTACATATATTATTATACTTATAATATAAGTAAGTATTTTACGACTATACTTTTATACTTAACTATAAGTATAGTTATATAATTTAATAATATAATGGAATAAAACGAAAATTAGTTTGATTTCTATTTAAAAAAAAAAAATAGGGTACACGGATTGAATAAAATGTCATTATATGTATACTAATATAACCCCTATAAAAATTGTTTAGGGATGATTTTTAAACTGCCTCCGTATATTTACTTTATAAAAATCTTCTTCTAATCTCCTTTCAGTGGAAGTAGGAGAACGGAATGTTTATAATCGTTAATTTCTTCTCCCTTATCCCCCCTTCGGGGGAAGGGAGTAATAAATGATTATAAATAAAGTCTAGGTAAAGAGTAATAATAGAAAAAAAAAAACTAAACCGTATTCTGAACATATATTTTCATTAGCTTAGGGTATTAAAATGATTCTCAATATAAGTAGATCACTATATTTTATAGCTCTTGATTGTCCTTAATTCAACGGTTAGAATGTGTTTCCGATAAAAACATTATAGTGGTTCAATTCCACTAGGACAAACTCTATTTAAAAGAGATTTATTCCACCTTACTTGTTTAACCAGTCCTTTTAAGCGAAAAAAAAGGGGATTAGAAATACAAAAAAAAAAAGTAAAATAAAAATACTTTCTCCAATTCCCTTTCCCTCTTATCGAAGGGGGATCATGGGGATAAAGTTACAATTCCCCTATGGGGATATAAAGTTATGATAAATTATTTTTGCGTAAATTGGACCTATTTATTCTCTACTTATTTCCCTGATACCCTGCGTTTTTATATGTAATGTTTTATCCCCTTTACCCCCGTGTTTTATATATTAAAAAAATAAAAAAAAAAAATTAAATGTGACCAAAGTTATTGCTTTAAAGGCACAGAGGTTTTAAAAGTTATGACACAATATTTTTAAAATACGTGTGAAATGGAGTTGTAGTAGCTATTTAAAAATAAAAATTATTCCTTATATATAATATATAATATATAACCGGGGATGATAAAAGTACCTATAATATTGAGTATAAATCTAATCTTTTATATTATAACAATATAAATACTATTTAATTAATATCCTGGTAATACTAGCACTCAAAGTATCTAAAACTTTCTGTAAGTATGTTGAAATTGGTAGCCAGCCCGTATTTAGGATGCGGTAGTCATAGACTGTGTGGGTTCAAGTCCCACTACTTACAAAAATAAAAGCTAGAAGACATTACAGAACAGAACTAAAGAACCGCTAATTTGTTTATTTATAATATAAATAAAATTGAATATCAAGCCCTTTATCTTGATGGAAAAGACTTAAAGTATTTTAAGAAATAACTTATTTAGAACCTTTTTTCTATTTCCTTGACGGGCCGGAGGCCAGCTAATACCCTTACTACCCTCCTTTTTCCTAGGGAAAAAGTGTAAAAGGAGATGCAATGGCTGAAACTCTCTGAGACAAGATCAACAAAGTAAAAGGAATAACAGTCGTAAATAAACAGAATAAATTAAATTGAAATTTTCTATTAAATTATTGTAATATTCCATTATCCTACCCCTACGGAATAAAATTGTCCTAGAATGTTTTTATCTTTTGCAGCTATTGCTACAGAAGTGTTTTTTATACTCCCTTTCAGCAATTGTTTGGAAGTAGCTAAAAAACATATCCCTTTCCCCCTCGTAGGGGGGACTAAAATAAGATAGGTAGCGGTTTACAAGCACTTTTAGCTAAATTGGTTACAGCGTCTAACTTCGGATTAGAAGATTTGAGGGTTCGAGTCCTTCAAAGTGCTGAAATTAAAGTTTTTAATTTTTATAGTCTTCTCTTTCCCCGTCCCCTTTTAGGGGACGGGGGAAGAAGGGGATATGCTTTTTTGTTATCCCTTTTTTCAGAACCAATCTTAGAAAAAGTTTTAATAAATTTATCTAATTTACTTTCCCTTGATCCCCTTCTCCTTAATCCCCTACGTAGGGGGATCAGGGGGAAGGGAATAGTACGGGCATCAGGGGGAAGGGGAGTTCCTTTTAATTAATTTAAATAATTATAAAACAAGTGCCCGGAGGGCATTAATTCTATAACAAAGTTATATGACTTAAGTCTGTTTATTTATTTGAATGTAATGCTTTTTATAAGTCTACTAACACTTATTGTTGCGATACCTCTTTACACCTATCGTATTACTGAACAAACCTATGTTCGAGTTACCATAATAACTCTAATTTATTCTGCATTTATTGCTTTCAATAGTTTTTACATTGAATCTATTAAATCTGGTATAAGTATTTACAGCGGTCTATTTCAAATTACTACCGTATCTCAAAGAATAGAAATAGTTATCTACATTGTAGGAAGTCTTATACTTTTTGGTGCTTTTTCCTCTTCACCCAATACTTTTGCAAAAAAAGACGAATATAACTCAAGTGAAAGAGTAAAAAATACTAAATTTACAGAGTCTAGTCATAGCGACCTATCATCAATAATTATTTCTAGTAATAGAAGTGGAGATAAAGATAAATCTAAGGGGCATAGCCTCACTTCTTCCCCGTCCCAATCCCCTAAAAGGGGAAGAAGAGGAGATGAATTTTCTCTTCTGATAATATTTACTAGTATAGGAGCTTCTTTCCTAGTGTCAAGTTCTGACCTAGTGTCAATTTATCTATCAATAGAACTTCAAAGTTTTGCAGTTTATGTTCTAGCCACTCTTTATCGTAATTCTGAATCAGCTACTGCAGCAGGACTTAAATATTTTCTACTGGGTGGTCTTTCATCAGCTATTGTTCTCCTTGGTACAGGTATAATATATAGATATACAGGTGTTACTCAAATAGAAAGTATTTTCAATATAGTTAGATCATCTTATCCTCTGATTTCTCCATCTTCCCTTCCCCTTATAGGGGAAGGGAGAAGAGAGGAATGGGGAGAAAGCGTAAGTTTTATAAATGAAAGAAAAAATAGTTATATTAATTTTTGGCTTTATTCTGATAACTTTTCAGTGCTGTTTGGAGTACTTCTAATAACTATAGGTCTGCTATTTAAAGTAGCAGCTGCACCATTTCATAATTGGGCTCCAGATGTATACGACGGAGTACCCACTGTTATAACATCTTGGATTACCACTATGCCCAAAATATCGATATTTATACTGCTTCTAGAACTTAATTCAGGTATTGAGTCACTACCCAATTTTTTTGAATCGATTTCTCTACCGTCCGGTAGAAATCGATCCCCCCTTGAAAGAAGGGGAAGAGAACAAATTATGACTGTAAGAAGTAGAGCTTCTCTTGGAAGACACTCTAGTAATAACACTCTAATCTGGTTTCAATCTCAAGAAAGCATATTTAAAAATCTCCTACTAATATGTTCCATACTATCTCTTATTATAGGTACAGTTGTGGGTCTTTCTCAATATCGAATTAAACGTCTTCTAGCCTTTTCAACAATTAGTCATGTAGGATTTATTCTACTGGCTCTAACCATATATACTGAAGAGTCAATTAGCTCTTTTCTATTTTATATATTTCAATATTCAATAACGAATGTTAATGTGTTTCTAATTCTTCTAGCATTTGGATACGTTACTAAAAATACTTTTAGAAATAAAAAAATGAAAAACGTAACGAATTACTCAAAGGCCCCATGAAGCAACGATATAATATTTATAGAGGAACTAAAAGGACAATTTTATTCTAATCCGCTACTCTCTATTAGATTTGCAATATCTCTATTTTCTATGGCTGGTATACCTCCTCTTGTAGGGTTTTTTGCAAAACAGATGGTACTTTATTCATCAATTCATAATGGTTATTATTTTATATCATTTATAGCAATTCTAGTTAGTGTTATAAGTGCATCCTATTATCTAAAAATTATACAAGTTATGTACTTTAGAAACGAATCTGAAAGAGCCTCAAAACCTACTAATCAAATGATTTCGCCAGAGATCACACTTACATCTCCTTACGGAAGAAAAGGGTCTGAGAATTCTTCAAACAAAGCAGTAAAACAAAATTACAGAAACTCACATTACTCTGAGCTTGGAAGTTTTTCAGTAGAATCACCAAATTCTATACCTGTGCTGAGTAATCTTCATTCAACAGTTATTTCTATAATGACTATGTTCATAACACTATTTATTATACATCCTTCAATTATTATAAATTCTTGTGAAATCATAAGTCTTTCTATATTTAACTATTTATATGTTTTATCCCCTTTCCCCCCCGTTTTTTCTATTGCATGTAATGTTTTAGGAAAGGGGATAAAACAATGGCAATTAAAGATGTAATGTTTTAGTCCTCCCCCCCCCCATTCCTTCTCTCTATGGGAGTTGTAAGGGACATATGTTTTTATTCATAAAAAAGACTCATCGTATCTGTCCTTTTCCTCTTACCCTTATTTATCCTACAACCCCCTACTGGGGAAGGGGGTTGTAGGTAGATCCAAAGAGGTAGAATAATAGATCCCCTTTCTTTTCCTCTTTCTCCAGTGGTTCTCTTTTAGAAGATGAGAATGAGTAAAAAGAACTGGAGAACAGATTAAAAAGGTGATAACTATTATTATACTCTCTATTTTTTAAAAATATATAAAACTTTTTTATAATTATAGCATGCTAATTTAAGTTTTTGCTGGAGGTTACATCATTTAAATAGGCTAATAATACCGGAAGCAATATTAAATTATAAACTAATAAGCCTTTAAGCTTTATTAAAAATAGAAAATCTTAGGCTATTTTGTAAGCAAAACTAAATTGCAATTAAACTAAATTCTTCGGCTCTTGTTTTATTATATATTATAAAAAACATTATAATCATCTATTAGGTCCAAAGGAATTTGCATTTTTCATCCCCTGCAACCCCCTGATCCCCCTTCCCCCTTCCCCCTACGGGGGATCAGGGGGAAGGGGGATCAGGGGGAAGGGGATTTGTATTTACATTATACATCATACCTCTTCAATGAATACAATAACTATATTTATTATTTTTATACCTATACTAGTAATAATACTCCTACTAGCGAATCTACTTTTTGCAGTTCATCGTCCAGATTCTGAGAAAGTAACACCTTATGAATGTGGATTTAGCCCTGTTTATGGTCAAGTTCGATCTCCATTTTCTATTCAATTTTATCTTGTTGGTATTCTATTTCTTATTTTCGATCTTGAAATACTATTTGTGTATCCTTACAGATCCATTATCTATCATTCTGAAATATACGGATTCTGGATTGTTATGATATTCTTTATAGTACTAACTGTTGGATTTGTATACGAATTTGGGTCTGGTGCCCTGTACTTTACGGACAAACGATCACAAATTTCTGTTGTTTCCATAGACCGAAAATAAATTCAATGAATTTTTCCCCTCTGGCATCGAAGTAAATAAAAGTAAAAAATACTACTATTTTTAGAACCATCATTTCACGCTTTTACTATTCCATTATCTCTTTAGTATATAATACTAAAAGAAAGGAAGAAAAAAGAAGAATGTAAAAATAGTTTTATTTTTATTTTTAATAATCATCTTTTACCCCCTACGGGGGTTTTTATTCCGGGGGTATAAAAAACGAACCATATAAATTACTTTTTTTATTATATATAATAAAAAACAAATAATAATGACCCAAGAATTTTTATATAAGATTACTTGGATTAGCTAAGTAATAATAGTGCCATGACCTTTTTTTACTATCTTTCCGGCCCATGTATAAGTATACAAAAAAATGCACCTCAGGTATATTATAATAAGTACATGGGCAACGCCCATGTATTGTTTTTTATTATATATAATAAAAAACATTGGAACGATTATTTAAGATAATGAGATCTATTAAATCAATAAATTACACGAATACTAAAGAAAATAAAAATCTTATCGCAACTAATGCCCTTCTTTTTTCTAATAAAGAAAAGAGCATCAAGGTAGCGGAAAAGGGGATAGGATTCAATATAAACAAAAAAGTACATACAAATCAAAATTATTTTGAACAATGGTCCACAGCTTTTTCAAATTTTAATAATGAAAATAAATTTGAAAAAAACACTATCAAAATAATAGAAAATTATTTTGGACGTAATTGAATAGGATTTAACAACAAATATAATGTTGTACAACCTAAACAATCTGCTATATCTTCTACTCTTTTTACATTTGGTGATTCTAATAGTAATGAACTTCAAAAAAAAGCATTCAAGAGCCCTACACATTCATCTATAATTAGATTTATTAGTAATCCTGTCTTCGAATACACAAACAATGAAGTTAAGATTGTATTTTTTTATTATTTTGGCGATCGGCAAAATCTGTCCACAAGGCCAAAAAGCTATAAATATTGGCCAAAAAAAGATGCTAGTCTTTCTTCAAACCAAGAAAATTGTAATACTCTGGTAACATCGGGGCACAAATTTAACTCTATTTCATCTACTTCTAATGTATCAGGAATTCAAGAACCCTCTCTACCCCCAAAAAAAAGAAGTACAATATGAACTCGTGATAATAAAAACTTTCTATCTAATGTTCTTCCAACCCCTATATCGACTCAAGGCTCTTCGAATCTACAAAATCTTATTTATAGAATAGAACAACTACATAATGGAAACAAAAAAATAACGCTACAATGTAATCGAATTTATTACCCTTATATGAACAGAGATATTCTTGCTAAATATATAGCACATAACTGTTCAAGTAATACATTTCTTAATATTCAAGAAATGATTAGAAACCGGATCAATATAGGTAATACTTCTTCAAATACTATTTCACTTTTTTCTGCCCCTTCTCCTGCACTTTCCCTTCTCCCGTCCCCTGAAAGGGGACGGGGAATAAAAGGGAATGGATTTAGAGGGAAAGAAGATGAACTATCTGTTAATAGTATTGGTAAATCTGAAACAGCTATGTCAGTAACAACAAAACTAGATCCTAAAGTGAAAAATATTAAAAATAATTTTGTAACTTCTGTTGTCACGGGTGTTAAAGTAAAAATATCAGGACGTATAACGACAGAGTCAATAATTCCTCGAATAACAGAAAAATCTTTTCAAATAGGTTCATTTAAAAAAGATTTTATGATTGACGGAGATAATAGAAATTTTAAAAATATATCACTAAACAATATCAATAATTTTTCAAGAACTGACAAACTTAATATAAAAAGTAATTATACAATCAACTCAAAAAATGTATCCTATTTTTCAAAACTTTCTCTTGGTTATAGAAAACCTAATTTTAATACAGTCGATTCTTCAGAATATACTACAAAAAATCGTATAGGTGCTTTCACGATAAAAGTTTGAATATCGTCAATTAGATAATCCCAATTTCGTCCCATGTTACCTTTATAATAGAAAGGGATTAGGGAAATTCTATTTATGTTTATTTTTTGACTAACTCCTTATATTTCTCGGAAATAGAAGAAGAGTATCATTTTTTTCTTGTTTTTTTATATATAAAAAAAACATAAAGTAAGGAATAGATGAAAAAATAGCGCTATTTTTACTTTGATATTCCCTCTCAGATAAACTAGCAGGCTCTTCTAGTCTTTTTTTATTCATAAAAAAACATATCCCCCTAATCCCCTTCCCCCTACTGGGGTAGGAGGGGGGGGGGCTAAAACATTACAAAGGAATCGAAAATAACTTATTGAGAAAATTTTTGGAAAGCTATACTTAACCTAAGGCTGTAATTTTATATACTACTTCATTTAGACCCTATTGTTTATAATTATATATCTAAAACTGTTGACTTGTTCTTTTCATCTTAATAGGTGATATAGTATGTAAATATTCAACAATCTTTAGTTCTGTCTTTTTATTTATCATTGAAACGCTTTGGCTAAACTGCTCTTTCCATTGTAAAAAAGAACCGAACCGAACCGAACCAAAAAACGAGTTATATTGCTTTTTCCCCTCTTCTCCTTCCCCCTACGTATAACCCATAATTCAATCTGTTTAATATAAATAAACATTATATAAATAAAAAAAAATATCAAATTGTATTTACAAATTATTATTCAATATAATTCTAATTCACATTTCTTTTCTCTTATTTAGAACCACAAAATAGAAAGAAAAAGAATAAAGAGGTAAATTCAAAGGATTTCATGAAATATTAACTATCTTTTTATGGTTCGTTTTTTTTTTATATATAAAAAAACAAGAAATGGAAAAACAAAATAAGTGTGAAAAAGACACTTGCATACTAACTATAAACCTTTATACAGGATAATTAAACCTAAGATTATGTTTTATATGTTTTTATATTTTAAATAAATAAAGAAGTGAAATCACATAATTTATTTTTTATTTTTTATTCAAGAGCATCAGGATTTGAACCTGAATCTGACGACTTTGGAGATCGTTATAATACCTATTATACCATACTCTTAAATTCAAGTCTATTTTTACCTCTGTCCTATTTGGATATTCAAAGAGAATAAGGTTAATAATAAGACTGACTTTAGGGCTTCAACTCCATATTCTTTCTTGTAGTGTTTTTTATGTAAATGTAAAAAAAGACACGTTTTTTCTATATCCTTTTTATCGCCTAGCGTGTTTTTTCTATTGAATGTTTTTTTTATGGGGGGAAAGGGGATAAAACATATAAATAGTTAAATATGTTTTTTCTTCTTTTATTACTACTTTTTTTATTACATAAATATGAAATACATCCCCCTTCTCCCCCGTAGGGGGAAAGGGGGTTAGCTTATGTTTTTATCTTCTGTTTTCTTCAAAGGATCTCCTTTTTTTCCTTATCTTTCCTTTTCCCCTATAGCAGATGGAAATAGAGGAGAAGATAAGAAAGGCACTTTAGTGGTTCGTTTTTTATCTATTAACCAAAAAAAAAAACATATGAATAAATCAGATTATAAAGCACGTTCCCCATCTCCCCCTTCCCCCTACGGGGGATCAGGGGGTTAAAATTCATAAAAGACTATAAAAATTAAAGCAAAAAGATAAACTAAATTTTTATTATATTTATATTACTACTAACATGTAAAACATAAGCCGAAAGAGGGAATCGAACCCTTCAATTTACCAGTATGAATGGTATGGTTTTACCAATTAGCCTATTTCAGCGAAAGTCTATTTTATTATCTCCTTTACCCCCCCCCTTTTTTATAGATAAAAAAAACGAACCACGCTAGGCGATAAATACAATACAAAGGAGTCTAATTTACATTTTATTTTATTACTCTATTCCTAATCCATTTTCAGTCATTGTCATGTTTTTTATATATAAAAAACAAGAAGGGCGTGAGATTAGGAACCTTGAAAGTGTTTTAAAAATATTATAAAAGTAATAATAGTTTAAACTTTTTTTCTGTTATGTAATTAATTAAAAATACTTGTATGTCTGGTTCGTTTTTACAAATATGTTATCGCGTATAACGACTAATATATCTATGATTATTATTATTTAATTTGTCCAATGCCAGAAAAATGCTAAAAGATAAATTTACGTAAACCCTAGGGAGGACTTGGAGGGTTAGACTAATATATATCAAGTTAGATATAGGTTTATTTAACTTGCTAATACTTTATAGTAATAATAGTAATGTATTTTAGTGCTTATTTATGAATTTTTCCCTTCCCCCTACTACCCCTGTAGGGGATTAGAGAAAGATAAAAACTTTAAAAGCACTACATAAATATAACAACAAAAATATAGTGCATTTTTAGTTCAGTTCGGTTCTCTTTTTTTATGATTACAGTAGTAAATAAGGATAAAATTCTAGAATTATATAAGCTAAATTATGTATATTATTCTAAACTAACAGCCTTTACAGACGTGTTAAATTATAAAGGTAATTTAATCTCCTCTTCCCATTCATGTTTTAGTCCCCAAAGAGAATATGTTTTTTATGAATCCCTTCCCCCTACTACCCCAGTAGGGGTAAAACAAACGGAAAGAGATTCAATAGGTACGAGAAGAATAATTTAATAATAGTTAGTATTTATATAGCTTTGATAATACGTAAACGTATGATGTGAAATTGAATATTCATTAATAATAAACCTTTTAACTGTATTGCTTTACCCTTTTAAAAGGGAGAGAGGAGAATAGCTTATATCTATTTTAAATACAAGTTATAATCTTTTGCCTATACAGAAGTTAAAAGTATAGGCAAGTGAATGTTCATTTTCCTTTCTATTTCTCCTTTTTTCTCCTGGAAAATAGAAAAGAGTAGAACATAAACGGTATGTTGTTTTCCAACTCGTGTAAATCGCAATATTGACATACCTAAAAACATTCTGAAACTATAAAAAATAAAAGAACGTTTTATATTATCTAATTTTTATTATTACTAATTTTCTATAAACAATCTGTAAGTTTTCTTACTTTATATTATGTTTTTTTACATTTAGTTCCACCCCTTTTTTTCTTTTTTATCTCTTTATTTCAATAGCAGACAGAAAAAAAGAACCGAACCTAACGAGAAGATGATAAAAAAATTGTACTTGAAACTAGAAAAATGAATTTATACACTCTCAATCTTATTTATATACCTAGCTACAACCCTATTTTATTAATTTACTAGCATAGTATTTTATCCCTAGTGGACCAGAATATATATATCATTATCAATTTTTATTTCAGAGAACCATAAAAAAGTCTTTATCTTTTTCATCTTTTTTTGGTTCCGTTCATGAAATTTTTTTTATATATTATATAAAAAAACGAACCAGTAAAAAGACTAGAAGACAAAAAGATAAAGACGAAAAAGACGGGGCTATAGAGAAATAAGATTTTCCAATAGTAATTATTGGAACTTAATTAAATTATAAAAAAACATAAATAATATATTAATTGTTACATCTTAGACTTTCCTTTCTTTTATTTTTATTAGATTAAGTATGTTTAATATAAAGTCTATTCCCCCCGTAGGGAATCAAGGAAAAACAAATTATACAATTTATTATTTTTATTTCTATTTATGTATTAAATAAAAATAGTTATTGTTTTTTTTATTTTCAACTTAAATGTATATAAGGTTTAAGTTGAAAATAAAAAAGGACCTGTTAAAGAACTTACTTAAACCTTGCATTAGATCATATTATATCTCTTTATTTTTCAACTTCTCTCACTTTGTTATATTCTTATTGTAGAATGATAAACAAATATTGTAAAGTGGCAATAGACGAAAATATTATAATATAATGTAAATTCCATACTTCTATAAAAAATAATAAGGATTATTTTTATAATTCCTAGATATTACTATATTCTTTACTTATAAAAATACTATAAATAATTATATTTCATCACTCTTAATTCCCCGTCCCCGTCCCATTTTAGGGGACGGGGACGGGGATCAAGGGGGAGAGATGATTGAGTGCTGAAAACATAACTCTTAGTTATATTTAAATATACACATATTTTTATTTGAGTTTTGTAAAAGTATTAAACTTTTCCTTTTATTTTTCTTTATATGCCTAAACATTTTTTATCCAAGAACCATAAATAGGTTGAAATTAACAGTGCAAATTTAGGGTATGACTTCGGATTTGAACCGAAATAAGACAATTCCACAAATTGCTGCTTTACCATTAAGCTAGAAATACCTTATTGATCACTAGTTTATTATCTTCTCTAGATCCTTTTTCCTTTTCACTCTCTTTCCCCAAAAATATATATATATATATTTTTAGGGTCCCATTGTAATGTTTTTTATTAATAAAAAACGAACCACTAAAAGTAACTATTTTACAATATTGCTTATTACTTATAATCCCTGAAATACCTTATCGATTTTTTTTTCAAAGGAAATCTACTCTTCTTTATACTTATATTATTAACTTAACTTATACCTCTTCCAGATAGTAGCTGAAAAGGCATAGCTATTAGGAAGATATGTATAACTCTATAAATTTAATATAAAATTATTTTAATTCGTAGTTTAATATATAAGCAGCATAAGCAGAGGGGTGTTATACTATATTAAATTATAGACAATCAAAAATATTCTATACTATACTTTACTTTACATATTATACCCCTACGGGATAGTAAGAGTAGTATTGTATATTTTATTTTACAATTTACCTGCCCGCGAAAATATTCTATTTTATATCTTACGTCTATCATTTTACATTTTCAATTCTATATTTTTCAATATAATTAATGTTTGTGAAACTGTAATATTATGAAATAATTTAATATAAAACGTAAACAAATTTAAATCAAATGTAAATAACACTACATATTTTATTCTACCCCCATACTACCCTCTGATCCCCCTATTACTCCCTTCCCTCTGATCCCCCTACTACTCCCGAAGGGAGAAGGGGATCAGGGGATTAGGGGAAAGAGGGATCAGGGGAAAGGAGATAAGGGGAAAGGATGGAAACAATTTATAGTGATGTAATAGCGTAGTGATGTAGTGATACTTGAATATAATAATTCTCTAAACTGACTTTTTATTAGAAATTCTAGCAGTATATAGGGATCTTATGGATATTATTATAAATATTCGAGAATCGTAGTTTTGATAACTAAATTTTCTTATATATGTATTTGGTATAGATCCGACAGAATCTCTTGCAATATAGATCGAAGAGGCGTCTATATCTCTCGCAGCACTACAAGGCCAAAAAAGTATAAAATTGATTACTATTCTACTTAGAACAATGTAAAGAGCATAATTAGTAATATTACCTGTGTCTATTTTGCTTATATTAGTGCTATTTGAGTTAAGTATATTTCTAATTCCATAAGGTCCTACTAGTTCTACTATACCACGATCTAGAATTTTACTAATATTATACCCTAGAGAAAGACCACCTTTAGGTCCTATTATATAATTATTATATATTACATCAATATAATACTTGCTATTAAAGAATTTATAAAAATTACGTCCTATTTTTGTATTTGTAAGATTAACTCTATATGCAGGTATTACATTATAGAGATAAAGAGCAGAGATTGCACCAATTATAGATACTATAAAGGGGAGCTGTTTCAGAAAAATGTTAATTGAAAATTCTGCTTCTATCATTAGAATATGAGCAGGGTGTATAAATAGTCTATCTGATACTAGAAAATCTGAACCCATACCTACAAAAAGATCTTTACTACAATAACCAAAAAATATTCTAAATATAGACAGTATACTTAGCGGTATCATTACAATTACGGGAGCATCGTGGATATTATTGTATGTTGTTTGTCTTCTATTCGGAGTGTTAAGAAATGTAAAAGAAACTAGTCGAAAACTATAAAATGCGGTTAGAAACGCCCTTATTGTACCTAGCCAGTAAGCTATATTACCGCTAAATTGGTATTGTGCGTACGCCAGTTCTATTATCAGGTCTTTAGAATAAAATCCTGTTAGCCAGGGAATAGCCATTAGACTAAGAGATCCTATTAGTATAGAAACGTATGTGAATGGTATAAATGGGAGTAGTCCCCCTAGCCGACGTTGATCTTGTTGATCATATGTAGCATGAAGAACAGCTCCTGCTGCTAGAAATAGAAGTGCTTTAAAAAATGCATGGTTTACCAGATGAAATAGAGCAACATTATATTGACTTAGTCCACAAGCCATAAATAGATAACCCATTTGACTACATGTAGAATAAGCAATTACTCGTTTTAGGTCATTTTGCAGTAGACCTGTTGAAGCCGCAAAAAAAGCAGTAATTGCTCCTACCCATGTTATAATAAGGAGTGTTGTAGGTCTATATTCAAGTAGAGGAGAAGAACGAAGAAGTAGATAAACACCTGCTGTAACTAGTGTAGCTGCATGGATTAGAGCACTGACAGGAGTAGGCAAAAGAACCAATGGAATGATATTATCAACAATGCCGATAGGGATTCTTATTCATTAGAAATCCAATAAAATTCCTACCTTATGATAAATTCGACTGAATTTACTATCCATAATAAGGTAACATTTATTTTCATAGATGATTGGACTATATCTTCTTTTATAAAATAGGATTATAAAAGTTTCACGTGTAGTCTCTGAGGATCCTACTCATGATATTACTACTTCTACAAAAGTAAATTGATAGATTACACATAATATCATTTTGGTTTCCTGCTGATTGTCCATTGTTTCATCTATATAATTGTAATCAATTCCCATTTTACGGCCACGGCCAAAAATAGAACCAATGATTGTGAATCTATTAAATTATAAATAGCTTTAGGATGTCCCAGCATATAGTGAAATTTATAATAGGAGGGCCCTACTACTGGTATTTGCCTAGCTTGTAATAAAAACAAAAATGCATGTGGGGCTTAATTAGATCAATAAGAAGAGGCATACTTTTTCTAGAAATTCGTATTCGAAAAGTCTTGTTTTTTTTACTATGTTTATTAACTGTTCTCACTACACCAAGAGTAGAAATAGCTTTTACTAGTTTTTTACAATCTACTTCTGAAAAACAATCTGTAGAAAGAATAATAACATTTTTAACTTTGTGGTAGTAGCCATCTTCCATAATCCAATGAGCCAGACTAACACTATTAAAAATAGAACTAATGTTATTCGGTACTATCTTTATACACTTCTTTTTGGTATCATCTCATTGATACCAAAGATTATGTAGATCTTTAAATACTGGAACTACACTTGTTTGAAAGTAACACTGAGTCACTTTTTTATGCTGATTTTGAGGAAGACTTATGTTAGGATAATCCGTACTACTACTTACTTTACAAAAGGTAGCATCTTCGCAGATATTCCATATATTCTTTATGACGTATAGTCATACCCATCTTGTATCGAGGATTCGATTTGGAATTAGTAAGGCTTTTACGGTGAAAGTACCCTATTGACCCATCCCCCAGCATATTACCTGTAATAGTATAAAGTCTATTCTTAGGAAGAGTTGAGATACTATTAGCTAGAAAGTTATGAGAAGTTTTTGATTTTACATTCGAATTGATTACTTTTGCTGAATAGTAGCTTTGATTATGAAAGTTCGCATTATAACCAAAGCCATTATCATTAGCAAGTTGTTTATTATTACAATATTGACAATTACCTATGTGTGATTTACTTTTATTACCCTCCATCCTATCTGGGAGCCACGTGTGCATCCCCATTTGAGCACTTTTACCCATTCCAGCTAGAAGAAAAAGCAGTCCTATAATGGTAATTCTACTTTCGTTTCTGTTCGAAGAAATTCTAAATACTGTAGCGTAATCAAGATTCCCAAATAGAAAGAAAATGGCGAAAAATCTAATAGATAGAAACATATCACCTACCCGGTTTACAACTAGTGCTTTAATTGCACTCTTGTTTGCTTGTATCCGTGTAAACCAAAAATTGATTAGGAGATAAGAGGATATTCCAATACCTTCCCACTTATGGTATTGAAATATCAGAATGTCAATTTACCTGCCCGCAGGGCAGGTAAATTATATTGATTATAATGTTTTTACAATAAACTATAAACTGTTTTTTACTGGTTCGTTTTTTTATATAATATAAAAAAACATTTCATAGCTCCAAAAAAAACAATAAAAACATATAATACTTGTGGTTCGGTTCATTTAGGACTAAAATAAAAACGTAAACTACCCTTTTTCAAAATATATATGATAGATCATATAGGTCAAAAACGTCTTATCGACATAGTAAATAAAGTATAAATATTAATAAGTGAAACAAATATATAAATCTAATCTGTCTTTTAGTTTGTATTGCATACTATCTATAATAAATGAACCTACAATATCTCGTAGCCTTGTTTCTTGTCGAACAAATATATGAATAAGATATTGCCGTGGCCATTTCTCAGGTCCTTTTTATTATATATAATAAAAAGATTAAGTAATACGAGTCCGAAGATTGAAATTACGAAAAAGTGCTTTTTTGTCCTTTTTTGCTGGTTCGTTTTTTTATATAAAAAAAAAAGGATAAAATTAGAACTTCGTCATATGAGTAACTATTTGTATTAAGAACTGTCTGATTATATGCAGTACGGTGTCCATCATCCATAATTCAATAAGCTAGTGATCGAGCTGTTAGATATTCATGAATATTATCAGGTATTGTATTGTTTTTACATAACTCCCTTTCTTGAGTCGATTTTCTTGATAAAATAGTTCATGATAGAATACAAGACAAGGTAGAGCACGAGTTCTAAATCGAATTGTACTGTATATTTGGGTACGTATATCTGGTTTACGTACACTGATACGGGGCGACGACAGAGTCAGATTAGAATATATATTATATAGATGATGAACATATCTGCTATGGTAAGTTTGATCTATTTTTATGGTTCTTTTTTCTACAAAAAAACGCGGAGAACGGGATTATGACTTGTTTAATGTTTTTTTTTTATTATATAAAAAAACACATACGGTACATAAAACCATCTCCAAGGAGATTTCGTGCCCTGCGGGCGTTTCTTTTTGAATCACAGACATTTCAATGTCTACAGAATTGTTACTAGCAAATACAAAGTTTAGTTTAGGAATGATATTTCTGTTATTATTCATGATATATATTCTCCACTTATGGTTCTCTATATTATAAAATTACGAACTTATGTAACGATGACTAATTGTGTCCTTTTTTTATATTAGAATTTAAAATTATAAATTATCTGCCCTGCGGGCGGCAGACAAGACAATATAAAATAAATAATTACCTGCCCTGCGGGCAGGCCCTGCGGGCATTTGTTTTCACTAAAGGATAGGACTATATCTTCAAGTTTATACATTTTGTGCTGTGTAAATAGATAATCATCATTATTTTGATACCTACTTTATTTAACCATCTATTTAAACCCAGAATAAACTGCATCACGTGTAGTCTCTGAGGATCCTACTAAAATAGTATATATAAATTCGTTCAATTTAATTTGTTGAATTACTATACTATTTGTTGGTTTCCTGCTGATTGTCCAATCGTTTTTAGTCTTTGTTTTATCCCCTTTACCCCCGACGTGTTTTTTTTATGTATAAAAAAACGTTACATAAAAAGCATTAAAGTCGCCATAAAAAGCTCTAAGGATGTTTCAGCATATAGTGATGTACTTTGTATAACTCACGTTATACTTAGGCCGGGAAGTGTTGACCTACAAACATAATAAGATAATTATCTCCTGTTACTAGTATTAGCATAAAAAAAGTAAACATAGAAAGATATGAAAAAAACCGTTGATTATGTGGATCTCTACTCATATAATCAACAGAAAATATATGTACTAGAGAGGAAACTATGAGTACAGGAAGCAGCATGGATACTGTAAGACTATCAAATAGGAAACCCCAAGACACGTCAAGTACTTCAGAGTCTATCCAACTAGTAAAGTTAATAGACACTGGTGAGTCTGATAGACCTACTTCAAAAAAAGCTACTATCGCTAGTACTCTAGAAGTTACAACAGATGTACAAGTTATAATATGTGCTCCTGTTACACCTATTTTACGTCCAAATCTTCCAGCTCTAATTGAACCAAGCATAGGTAGAAAAAGTAGTCTAAGATACATAGTTCAGAATATAAACAAGTAAACGCTAGTTCTTAAGTTTAATTTATTTCCTGTAGCTATTAGACCTCCTCCCTTCCTTCCCCGTGATCCCTTCTTCCTGATCCCCTACTACTCCTGCAGGGGTAGGGGAAAGGGAGTAGTGGGGGAAATCAGGGGATTTGTTTTACTGTTTTTTATTTATATAAAAAACAGTAAAACGAACCATATGAAGCTGTAAAAAACAACAGACAACGGTTGAAAGGGAATCAGTAAGCGAAGAAAACAAAACCTAATAAAAATGTTTACAATTATTTAAGACTAATCTGATATCATAAAAAGGACAGTTACTTACAAACTGTAGATAATAAAGTTTCTCCAGATTTTTTATTTATAATTAAATTTTTTGGTTCTGTTTTTATCCCCCTACGAGTAGTAGGGGAGGGAGAGGAATAATACATATCAAGTCTAAGAACCTTTTTTTGTTTATATATTAAAAATAGAAAAGAGGGGGGAATAAAGGCTTAACAAATAAAAATTATAATGTTTATTCTTTTAGCGCTTTTTTGGTTCTATTATATGGTTCGTTTTTTTATATGTAATAAAAAACATTACAATATGAAAATAAAAATAGGACAGACAATGAATATGTTTTATTTCCTAGTTACTAGTTATAGATATATTTCCACGTAGTCGGTAATATGCTACTAGTATACCTAGCCCAATTGCAGATTCAGCACCTGCTATTCTTATTATATATATACTATATACTTGACCTAGTATATCATCAAATGAATAAGAACTAATCAGGATTAGTAGAGTTACAGCTAGAAGCATTATTTCAATTGAAATAAGCATTAGTATTAGGTTCTTACGATTTAGGATAAATCCAAGAATACCTATAATAAAGAGAATGATAGAAAGATTCATGTGTTATTGTATTTATAATACTTTTCCGCGGGTGAAAACCGCTTGATACGCGGAAGTAGTATGCTGTTATGATATAAAGCTTGGAGTAGACCTTATTTATAATATCAGATTCCTAAAGGTCTTTTCTAACAAAGAAAATTAATAATTATACTATTCACAAATTGGTAAATAATGGATAGATTAAATTGAGCTATCATTGGTTCTAATAAGAACCATAGAAGTCACCCTTGATTTATATTTTTAAATCCCCCCCTACGAAGATTAGGGGGGGGGGGCATCAGAGAAGTAAAAATATAAAAATGATCTATAACTACTATGTAAAGTGTAGAAATGGGTGATAAAGCGTTCTCAAAAGTCTACAATCTAATCTTGTACGAAAAAGTAAATGAGCATAAAGTTTAGTTTATATAATCCCCAAATACTTCTGAAGGGTAATATTCCCTCATGTCTTAGGCTACCCCATGAAGAAAGAGCTCTCATTGGTTCTATTTTTAATACAACAAATTACAAGAACAAAATTCTCCAGTTCTGTTTTTTATTATATATAATAAAAAACATTAAATATACTTGGCAATGATATTGTAAATATTACATTGCCAATGATGGATTAGCTATATTTATGTTTTTTTTTTCATATCAATTATTGATAAAAGAAAGGCTTTGCAAAAAAAAAACGAGGTGATAAAAACTAAATAGAAAAAATTTGACAATATATATTATATTACGAGAACGACCAGACTCGAACTGGCATAGACTAGACTGACAATTTAGTACATTAACCTATTATGCTACGCTCTCTATATTTGTTACGCCCATATGTTTTAAATAGTTAGTCTATTTACAAAAAAAAAAAAAAAAAAAAAAAAATTTAAAAAAATAAAA
>Ga0268330_1000005_pt1:27500-40505 | contig 40505 bp, 25 predicted proteins | sample G5R3_NF_17JUL201_FD_189918 | JGI IMG/M metagenome (GOLD analysis project Ga0268330, IMG submission 189918) | Phyllosphere microbial comminities from switchgrass, GLBRC, Michigan, United States - G5R3_NF_17JUL2017_LD1 | ecosystem: Host-associated > Plants > Phyllosphere >... | reverse complement strand
TTAGTGGCCCCTCTCTGATAAGGTTTGAAAGTTTTCAAAACGAAAAAAAAATGACAAATCTGGTCCGATGGCTCTTCTCCACTAACCACAAGGATATCGGTACTCTATATTTCATCTTCGGTGCCATCACTCCTGCAATGGCACCGAAGATGAAACATAGAGCCCGGATTCTTCCATGCTCAAAGTGCTTGATTTCCTTTGTTACCCAGCTTCAAATAAATTAGAACCTAGAGCATTGCCTTGTGTTAACTTAGGTTATGCTCTATAATTTTATTGATCTTCCAACCGCCTCACGGTATGTAAAATTTGTTGAAACGTTGTTCCCCTTTTCCAATTGCCGGCAACCCCCGCCATCCCTTTCTACCGTGCCATCTCACCTTACTGTGCTTCCACCACCAGTCATACCCAGTTCTCCACCTCCACTACTTCCACTACAGCAGAGATAGGATAGCTAAAGAAGAGCTTCCCTGCCTAAGGAAGGGTAGGTGCCGAGCCATATTACACGATCCAAAAAGCGAGGTTTTTTGAAAGCCGTCCTCCTACTTATAAGTTCTACAGCTCAACAACTCCGGTGGAAAAAACGAATGTCCAAAGAAAGAATACACTAATTATTCGAAATTGAGTGGCCGCAGGAAATTCTTTTCAAACTAGTCCCAGAGCAGAGTTAATTAGTTAAGAAAGATAGTGGGAGGAAAGGTATGTGGGTAGACATACCTTTCCTTTCTGAATCAGGAATAGCCGACTCCGGGTAAATGCTTTTCCCAGCTCAAAGGCGATGACTAGTCCGGGGGTACCTAGAAAGCGAACAAATGTTCCCATGGTCATGATTGTTGACTAAACTGCCCTTTCTCTGATTCCCCTTGCCGACTTTGAACGAACTCATGCTTGAATGAGAACAAGCGATTTGCGACTTTGGTCCATGAATTATAAGATCATGAACAACCGATTATGCGACATCTCTCTTAGCTTATAGAAAGAGCGGAAATACTACAACCGATATTGCGACATCTAATCCAAACAGCGTATCAGCGACAACCCTATTCTTTCTTTCCTTCCTATTCCTTCCTTGCTTATTTATTCTATTATTCAGCTTGCTGTTGCAAATAAGTAGTTTGAAGTTCTCTCATATGCAAGTGTTGAATATCCAAGAAAAATGAAGGCAGGCAACGCGCCCTCCCTTCTGCTACCAATCAAAGCAAGGAGTGTTCTTTCTGTCTTTCCTATTAAAATCAAGTTGTTGATTGCATGTCTTAAGCAAAGTAATCAAATAATAAGTTTAGGCTTGTTACAACATATCTCGTCCTGGTTACCTAGGCCAGAATAAGTTGACTACAGATCTTCCCACTTGCTTTGTGCCAGTAAGCACCGAAGATAGTCATATAGTTCTATTTGAAAGAAATAATGTGTTTTCATTGAATAGATGACAATAGATTTCTTGCCTACAGCTTAAATCTTATTTTTCTTAGTTAATTCTTGACTAGTTCTACTGTTAGAATCTCTTTTTTCAGATATTGGGATTATGATCTTATTGGTGGGAGTATCAACACAAAGCTCAGGGGGATAGTTACTAGTACAATCTGCAGATCAAAAGTACCTATAACAATGCTATACTAGGTACAGCCCTAAAGAGACCAAGTATATTTCCTACCATGCTACTTGTATCAAAGTCAAGCCTTTGAATAAATAATTTCAAGTTCTACGTTTCCCTTTGTTCAAAGTCTGTCCAGATAGATAGAAGGCTGTTGGCATGAAAATAAGCACAGCAGCGCCCTTCGTCGCTAGTTCTCACTTCTCGAATCGTTTTCCAACCAGGTACCAGTAGCGTAGACAAAAGTGGCGAAACTCTCATTTCTCTTTTTCTCAAAGTAAAGTCAAAGAATAGTGGTAAATAGAATAAGCCAGAAAAACGAACTTATCCTCAAACAAAGCCAATAGCACCCCACACATCAGAACCAAAGTAGGTAAGATAGTGCCTTCTACCAAAGGTTCTCTAAATTCTCAGGTGTCGAAAGATATGTATTATCCAATAAGGCTCAAACTCTATCTTGTGGTAAGCTAGGGAAATTACAAAGCTGTAGAGCATTAATTGTAGGAGAAGCTGGCTAGCTGTTTGCTCGGTGCTCTGAGGCAAGCTCACTACGATTCAAGAATAGAACCGGAATAGTTAACCAATGGAATAGGTGTAGGCGGTTTGATCGTTTCCTTTTCTCGTAGATAGCTGTACTAGTACTAGTGGCAGTTCGATACTCCCTACTCTAATATTCTAGAATGGGTTGCGTGAGCTTATCAACTTCGTTACATAGTGAATTGAATAAAGGAAATACATTATTTATGAAATTGGGGTATCTACTGATACAAACAAGGTAGAGGGCATGACAGCTTGGCCAGAACCAGCCAATGTCAGAGAACTCCGAGGGTTGAAGGGTTGCTGGGGTTATTACTGGAGGTTTGTACCAGGGTATGGAGCTATCAGCAGGCCTTTAACTGTGTTGTTAAAGAAAGGTGTGTGCGAAGGTGACCAGGCTGACCAAAGGCAGAGAAAAAGAGAGCGCCTCTAGCGCCTAATTCTCAGTCTCATAGCCGTGTGATTCTTGATTTGAGATTGTGTCGGCGTGCCGCCCATGAAAACAGAATCCGCTGATCAGAAATACTTGCTACGCTACGCAATTTTTCTTCGCTGCGCGCCTTCGTTTCGCTTCGCCTAGAACACTGAACTTTGAGCTCAGCCTGACAGATCAGTCAGATCTTAAGGAGGACTCTCTTTACTTTACTCATTGGAAAGCGAGTTGCCTTGATTCAGTAGTCTGATACCTTTGTGGGGGGTAGAACTGGACCCCGGATTGGATGGATGGATCGGCTATAGGTTTTGGATTATGGTAAAATTGCCTTATTAAAGAAAAGAGCTACTCCCTACCCGCCATCTATATCATTGAAAAGCTTCTTGATCAGTTTTCGCTTTGACCTATCGCTCGTCATATGCGTTGTTGCCCGAGAATCCTCATTCAAGGAAATCTACTACTGGGTACGGGTCCGCTTGACTTTCCTTATCATACTATAATAGAAAATAGAATTGCTTCTTCTTTTTCTTGAGGCAGGTGTGGGGATAGCTTTCTTCGAAACAGAGGATACAGATTCGATTGGAAAGGAAGGCTCCGTTATAGCATTATTCTGGAATTCGTATTGGGATTAGATTTGCTGAGGAGCAGTGCCGTTGTACGAAAGGATATCTCGTAACGGAAGGATTGAAACCAGATAAAGTTACTGAAATAACTACCTTTGCTAATGTGCTTTGTCGAACAACCTTGACTAGCTTTCCAGCATGCGCTACTACAGCCTACCTAGCCTCTTCCTCCTCTATTCCATTTCTAGTGCAATATCAGAAGGTATCAAATCCAGCGTATCGAAAGCCCGGTCCGTAATCCCTTCGCCCCGTCTTTGCTTCCCCTCGTGCGCTTCCATATAAATTCCCATTTCATCTACCAGTTGAACTGATTCGATCACTGTCCCATAAGCAGTAGGGACCACGAGTGAGCTTATTTCGTGATCGGCTAGTAGATCCTCATTTCTTCTTCTTTGCAAAGGTCTACTGGGTAGAATAGATCCAATTGATGGCGACACATAAGAACCCAATTATTCCCTTGCTTGTTCTTCCAACATATCTGTAGGCGTGTGTGAATAAGAAAGAGTTGAGCGATGGGTGGGAGTAAACCCTTCTGTTCAAGTAGTAGCCAAGTAGTACCGAAGGAGTATCTCCGAGTTAAGGAGTGCCGAAGGGAAGAAAAACCAAGTGAAAGAAGAAGGACAGATCGCCAGTTACGGATCAGATCAGTACGACACCCGGAAATAGCCCCTTCGATGCTTCCCTTCAAAATGTATAAATCTCAATCGTAAGGGCGAGCTCGGAAAAGATAAACAAAACAGATATGTTGCTTTGCTGATTGGTGCTATTGACTTGTCGGAACTAGGATAAGGGAAAAGTATTGGGTACATTCAGTTTCAGTATCGATAGCTTATCCCGGTATCAGCTCTATTTCCTTTCCTCGGGAATTGTACTGGCTACTATAATAAGTAGTTACAAGATGGAATGCCTTCTCTTTTTAGGTGCGATGTCAACCGAGGCTACAACACCTTTCTCAGGCCTCCCCGACGGGTTCTACCATAGAGGACAACGATAGGCAATAACTCCCCCCCGAACACAGCTTACAACTTTCATCGTACTGTGCTCTCCAAAGAGCAACTCTTCTCAAAATCTCAAAACAAAAGGTGCTGAGTTGGAATCCCATTCTAAGGATTCTTGTGGTTCCGGGGCGATCCAGTCACCCGGAGAAGATTTCTTTTCTTTGCTGATTCCTCTCAATGAAATTTGCCATGTTGCACTAAGTTACTTACGGATGTATGCATGCAGTCCGGGAACACTTTGGGGTGAACACCCATCCGAACAAGTAGGGTCAATAGTTCAGCATTTAGGCCTTAACATTTAGCAAAAAACTAATCTTAAACCCAACAAGTGCTCTCCGAACCAAGCTAGATAGTCTCCTATCACTAGGCTCACCAACCAACCTGGACTTTGATTCTTTCTTATTATTCTAACCGGATATCAAAACCATAAGGATTGTTTCCAGCCAATAGTTCCCATATGACATAAGCGCTCTTGGGTGGGGTGGGCCCTCATTCGCCAGGTCTTTGAGTGCCCGTCGTACCACGTGGTTGGTACACTAGGCTGATCGATACTTTACTTTGAGGATCTGGCACCTGCGCCCGACTCGGTCTGCCAGTGAATTTTGGCTCTACGTCCGGTCGTGCGTGGTATGTTCGCGATTCGTACAAATGGAAGGCATCGCGTACGTTAACCTTCCTTTATTGGGCTGGGCCATTCCATCTTTGAGAAGGGGCCCAATCTCGTATTTGATGGTCGGCGTGGCAATATGCTTAGCTTCGTAGACAGGTTTCCCAGCCGTTGCAAAGACTTCGCGAGAACGGTCAGGGGCGCGATTCGCCAAGCTAGGGCAAACAAAGCCGTCCGGCCCTACCAGATTAAGAATGCGAAGGCCTTTCCTTCGAAAGGAGAAAAAAAAAAGAGCTATGCTATTGACCGACCCTTTCGTACTTACTTCGAATCAATAGGCCTATCATTTTTCATGAGGCGGGCCAAATAGAGAATGAAATGCTAAAATAGGGGAAGGGGGGATGGTCGCGCCTTTGATTTTGTTTAAGGGCTGCTCGCCTTACTAAAGTACCAAAGGCTTTCACGGCTGACACCCCTACCTTAGAATCTAAGCCCTTTGAAGCGCCAGTAGTTGTAGCAGTGGGTAAGGCTTTCGTTCAACTCGCTCCGGGTTCCGATCTATATGACCTCCAGACAGTACAAAGTACACCTCTTCCGTAGAGGCAAGCTGGTAGTAACCTAACCTTTTAGAGTCGGGGGAGCCGAGCCCTTAACTCTATCAATAGATAAATCTTCGTGCGTGGCGTGAGTTGGAATCCTAGAAAAGATCGATTGAGACTCCCTCCCCGGTTCCACGAAGATCTCTACGTACTTGTCTAGTCCAGGACAACTGAGATCTTCCGGTCTGCGTGCGTGGGAGCAGCTGAAACAAAGAAGAGTCTGGTCCGCTCTTCATTCAGGCCCCCCCGCCTTACAAATGGGCCGTCCCCCTTAATGAATCGAATGGTCCTTCGACCCTCGTTTGATTCCGACGGCCGGCATAGATGAAATCTCATGAGACCCGCCCACTATTACTAAAAAAAAAAGCCCTGCCCTGGCACCTTCGCTAGACGGAGAGTAAGCGACTTCTATTAGCACCGGACCGTCGAGTCGAATTGATCGTGTCATGTGCAACGTCCATCAATGGTGGTTCATTAATGTCCATAGATTTAGACTCCTTCCCCCTTCCCTTATACGCAAAAGATCGAGAGGGGCCCGAACCAAACCGAGAACGTAAACAGAATTCGACTCACTCTCGTATGGCTCGCCCTCGAGCCCTGGGCGAGTCGGCCGGGTCTTTCCCTTTTGTTCTGTTTCCGCCACGATAAAGACGCACGGAAGAACTATGGTATGCCCAGCGCGTGGAGGATCCGTTGAGAGTGTCCCTTGTCTCGGTAGGGAACAGTACCTATTGTCTTGCAAAATAAAGGTCAGTGCTACGGTCCCCTATTGTTTGATCCAATATTGACCGGTGCGGATCACGTTCTACTACCTCCGGTCCGTGGTTCGACCTCCCGTAGTGGTCCTTGCTTTTCTTTTTGAAAGCTCCGCGGGGCCAATTTTTCGTACTTGCTCAGTGTGCCCCCTTTCGTCGAGTGCCCCGCCCGGTTCACAGGGCTGTTGGCCTACCAAGCAAGCACTTGCCCACAGCTCCTGCCGCCTGCCAAGCGGGCTCCGCGCTCGTTATCCTGACTGTTCTCTCCGCTGGGCCCTTTCCTATTGCTCTAACCATAAGCTATGGCAATTCCAGCTCGCACCCACTCTGGCCCGCCCAGCGAGGCCTGAGTGAGCTCAGTGGTCAGCCCCTGACGTTAGGGGTCTTTCGCTTTTGCCAGATCTATAGAGATATTACGAGTCCTCCGTCCCAGATTCCCTCGCCGCGGCCATCTGGTTCACCGGTACTACCAAAAAGTCTCATGCTTACGTTACTGTGACTGATATATAAGTATGAGATCTCGGACTACGAAGACCCAGTCGTGCTTCTGGTTTCCATTCTCATCATCATATTGAAGGAAACTCCTCGTGCTCTGCCATAAGAACTTGGAGTCCGTATCATGGTGAAGGTAAGGTAACGCTGTGATTCTTGCTCAAAAAACTGACCGAACACGTTCGAGTTATTGGCTCGTCCGACCCGGCAGCATTCATGAGTCGCTCGTTCAACTGTCCCTCGGAGACACGGTCGAGAAGTGCCATGCATGGTCGCCCCCCCCGTCCTTTCTTTCTCTCGGTCCCACCAGGGCGGGCCCCTCTGGGGTAATAAAGAAATGGATAAAAAAAGGGGACTTCTGCTACGGGCTATGCCACCCATTACTTATGAGGGAAGTCGCATCCGTCCCATCGCAAGCACCTACAATGTTATGATCACATTGGTTTACCCTTTTTTGGTAGTTCAACGGACGGTCGCCCCTCCAACAAGAAAAGGTAGAAATATGGAAACTTCTCTGCCATTTAGATCGGAGAATTTATAGAGGAAATCGGGTTTTAAATTTCCAGAAACCACACGATTATATAGCCAAAGGGAATACGCCGCGCCTAAAATCATCCCAAGCGCTGCTAATGTGGCTACTAAGCTATTTCTTTGGAAAGCTCCTACTAAGATTAGAAATTCCCCGATAAAGCTGCTAGTGCCGGGTAAACTCATATTGGCTAAAGTGAAAAAGAAGAAAATGGTAGAGAAATTCGGCATGGTGCTCACTAAACCTCCATAATATCTAACAAGTCGAGTCTTATGTCGGTCATATAGAACACCAACACATAGAAAAAGGGCTGAAGAAACCAGTCCATGACTTAACATAAGTAAAATGCTACCTCCAATTCCCTGTATGTTCGATAGAGCCTAATATTCCCCCGGAGTACGCCGCTTACCCCCCGAACCGTACAAGATAGTTACCACCTATCATACGGCTTTCTAACTCCACTTCTTTTTCTGGTTGTTCCGCTCTGTCGGATCGATGGTAGTCTCAGAGATCTGGTAACCTCCGATATTTTTGACAACACGCTTCCTGCTTCTGTTTTGAGTTGCGCATCTTTCTCCCCGGGGCATACTATACTATACTATACTATACTATACTATACTATAGTATCACATCGTAGACCCCCACCCCAACTCTATCTTCCTTATCAGTGAACCGGAACATAGTGCATAGGTACTCTTCGATGCTGCGAGGACGAGACGAGGTGACATACTACGATCACGCACTGAAGTTCTGCCCTTCGGCTCGGCATATGGAACCTCTCAACTGCTCCCTCGGGATAGGTAGGCCCATCCCCCACCCCCCTTTCCCGAGAGGCGGCCGGGCAGTGTTTCCCCAGCGGCCACCCAGTGGCGGCAGAAAACGAAAAAGGGTGGGCTCCGCGCAGTTCGCGTTTTATTGTAAAGAGAGAGCTTTTCATTCTCTTATAGAATATAAGCCCGCGTCCACGCGGGTAAAGCCCAGCGAAGCTGCAGGGAGCACTGAGCAATGAGGGGATGAGGGCGACTCCGCCCACGGGTTGGACCACACCACAGGCAAAAGTCCTTCCACGGCAAGAGAAGGGTGACCGGAACAAGAAAAGGGAGCTAGTCGTTGGAGGGAAGACAAGGCTCGTTCCGTGCGACTCCACAGAAGAGTACGCGCGCTAGAAAAGGCAGCCAGCTTAAAAACGCTAGCTAGCTACTTTTGTAGCCTTTTTTTGTTTGGTTGCCTACGCTTGCTCTCCGGGGCGCGCTACGGCAACACCCCCTGCTTGCTTCTTTCTGTTCGACGCGGAGCTCGCAGCCTCCCCACCCTTGCTTAGCGTTCCACTTGTGATCCTGGAGGATTTGGAGAAATGCGCCCGACCATGAAGAATGGATTTGAGCTTTTCTTTCATGTGAACGGCCCTATCTTGTAAAGAATGGTTTTTCGTGCTATAGACCACGTTGAGAAAGACCAACCAACAACACAAATAAAGACCGTTCCATTTGGGTACCTCGAAAGGGAGGTGCTCTTTATGATGCTACGGGCGGCTGTCCGAAGTGCATGCAATGACGGGCTCAGATAGGATAGGATTGTGCGCGCCGGGCCCTTCGGGTGTCCATATTTTGGCCGACCTTAGCGTAGGCCCCTATGTTATGCGGCCGTAATATTTTTATACCTTCCACCGCTGTTACGCCAGAAATCCAAGGTTCCACACGAGCTCCTGTTCTGCGGCGTGGTGGCAGGACCGCTAGGGGATTGGCTCCGGGTGTAGGTAGGGTCAAATCCGCAGGGGTCATGCAAATACATAGGCCCCTTCCCTTCTGCCGAGTTGTTTAGAAGGCGCTTTCCGTTCTACGGTCCCTCGGAGCGAAGGGTTAGGCAGGTAGTACGGGCCCTCTGACTTCCAGCTATGTGCTGTGTGCGACTCCCGCGAAGCGAATGAAGGGAAGCTCTTCGAGCTTTCTCCGCCAGCGGCTTATGTAGTGGTCGGCATTCCTACGTGCTCCGACTGATCCCCACTGGAGATTATATGAGGGGTCTTGGAAACTGTCGTGACGCTTTGGTGACGAAGGTCACCGGGGTGACTATGGAAGGATTCCGTGGTAGTCTCTGACTCCCTCCAACTCAATCAATATCAAGAACATGTCGTGAGCATGGGGGTTTGGCCGACTACTAAACTCTATACTATTGGCTAGGGCTAGGCTAGTTATAGCTTCTATAGTGAGTGGCCCTTCCGCTTTGATCTAGTTGTAGTTTGTATTGTACTAAATTGAACACATATCAAAGAAAGGCGATCAATCAATAAGTAGTTGCCCTTCTCCGGCCCGGGAAAAGCTGCGAACTCGTTAAACTAGGGGCTTTTTTATTCATGGTCGCTACTGTTGTATTGTATATTGTCGGGGGAAGCTACTGCTTCTACGACAGCTCCGCTTCCTCGTCTTGCTTCTACTTTGCTTGTTTGCGCGAAGGCTTAGAGTCCTTTTCGCTAGGTCCAAATTCGTCAAAGCGAAAGATCTGATCCAACGGAAATCCCGCATATTGAGCGCAGCTGATATGTGGCTACTAGGCGCGATCATCTCACATGCCATAAAAAAAAATACTTCTTTTGGCCCGTCATATAAAGATAGAATAGATATGGATAGAGAGACATTCTATTGATTCGCGAAATGGCTCGTCGATCCAAATGAATCATTCTTCTGGTCTCTCTCTGCCCCCCACCCCAAAACTGACCCACGACACAGCGCCCATTCGTTTCGCGCGCGGGAAGGCAACGAAGTTCAGTTCAAAAGACCGCAGCGGAGTGGAGCAGCCGCGACACGAAGTTCCTTACCTTAGCTGGATCTCGCTGGTGCCACCTAAACGGTAGGTATAGGCGGCGGATGTCTGACGTTTGGAGTTGTCGTTCGTGCACCTGTCCCCAATAGAAGAATGAGTGATCCCTTCCCCTGCGGATCATGGCCTTACCACTAGGTCCCCGATGGCCTGCGGGGGATTCGGTATAGCAGCTCACGTTCGTTTGCGCTGCGCGTTCCCGCTGGACTGGACACGTGTTAGCTGTAGGAAGTATGGTTACGAAAGTCACTTCGGTTCGCCAGTTCAGGCTCAACTCCTCGCTTTACGTTAGCGGACTTACAGGTCGGGCCGGGGCTCCACGCTCTTTCTTTCTGTGTGGGACGATGCCGGGGAATGTGTCGAGGCGGCGAACAACAACAAGACAACTAACTACATTTGCTTTTTCCCTCCATGAGATGAGCCAGTGCATTGGACCGATGGATAATAGAACTGAGCAGGCCAAAAAAGCGCTTGGGCGCTCTACATACGATGTAGACTCCATCAGATACATATCGATTTATTTATGATGGATCCAGAATAGATAGATATCTTGTATCATCAATAGATAGAAAGAGGTCAACCCTTATTATTGATAGATTCCCTTTCGATCTATCAGAACAGATCAGGCCATCTATCAATCGATTTGAAAGGTTCATCTCGCTTTTCGTTCATTTCAGCCACGCCATAATATAATAGCCGCCACAATAAGAAAGAAGCAAGCGAAACAGCTAAAAGCGCTCGCTTCGCCGCGCCCAACTATTCTTATTCACGGGAAAGCCAACCGAAAGATTCGATTCGGACTTCGTAGAGCCGGTGCTGCTGCTGTCTGCGTAGGGCCGTCCCCCACTCCCGTCCCGGGGCGCTAAGGGGTTTTGTTTTAGGAACAGACGGCGGTGTTTTGCTGACGCCTCGAATCGACGCTTTTGTTGCGACATGCTAAGTTTTCTCCCCTATTGCTAGTAGGTTGATGGGTCGCACGCCCGGCACACATGTTTTGGCCTTGCTTGTGTGTCCATAACTCAAAATAGGTGACCTAACGGCCGCCGCCCGACTAAACATACCAATAGTCACCAAATTCATATGGGCTACTGAGGAGTAGGCAATGATCTTCTTAAGATCGATCTGTCTTAAAGTGGTCAAGGAAGTATATATTATAGCAATCGCACTTAGAGTATAAATGAAAGGAGTGAAACAAAGTGTCGCTTCGGGAAACATGGGTATTGAAAATCTTAAAAACCCGTAGGTTCCCAATTTTAAAAGAATTCCTGCCAAGATGACGGATCCAGCCGTAGGTGCCTCTACATGGGCTTCGGGTAACCAAATATGAACTGGTACCATAGGCACTTTGACGGCAAAAGAGGCGAAAAAGGCAATCCATAGAAGGATTTGGCGCCGCTCACTAAATTCAGTGGTTAATAAAATTTGTAAATCGGTGGTTCCTGTTTGGAGAAGAATCAACAGAATAGCTAATAGCATAAAAACGGATCCAAGTAAAGTATATAGGAAAAACTGATATGCAGCCTTGATCTTTCTTTGTCTCGAACCCCATACCCCTATAATGATGGTAGAGTCAGGGGTGGCCCCAAAGCGAAATTGACCGGTGGTGGTTGGTCGAAGCTCCAGTGGGTAGCCACTCCCTTCTCAGGGAACCGTACGTGAGACTTCCGCATCATACGGCTCCGTCCCGAGCTTCCGTCGTCGGCCCTTGGCATTAGACCACTATGCTTGTCTTTTCCGCCTTGACTCTCGAATCTTTTGCTTCTCGGGTGGTGGCGAACAATGCAGCTTGCGTTGCGGGAGATGCCCGCCCGTCGGGCCCGGCCTGCTTCCTGCCCGAAGAAGGCTAGCCGGACTAGTGGTAGGGGACCCGACCGTAAAAAACCCTATTCTCGAACCCTCTGCCGAGCTCTACCCTGCCCGCATTTATTTGGAAGGGGGCCAATGTCTCCACCTGCTGCCAACAGTCTTTCTTCGGAATTCTACTGAACGGGTCGATCCTCCCCTCCGTTTGTTTTAGCAACTTATCCTAAGGTCTCTTCGCCAAGAACTCTCCGGCAACGACAGAGGAACTAACCTGCCTGCTGTGGCGGGGCGGCTTTTTTTTTAAACAATAAGACCTGGACGATTATCCCTACCCTCGGTAGCTTACGAGTTTACGTCCATCCCTGGTCGGGTACAGTTTCCTTTATTTTTATCCCTTGTAGCCGTTACCCGAATTCGCGCAAGTGTGTCCACACCCCCCCTGACTTGACGAGGAATCCATTCTCGCGAACAAACACACCCCCTACACACACCTAGGAGCACCCCTTCCTGCATATCCATACAAGACCAGAGTAGGCGGGTCGAGGTCCTACGAGGTACCCACTACTCGGAGTACCCTCCCACCAAAAAAAGATGTGTGGTTCGGTGGTTCGACCAGAAATGCTATGCTTACGCACAAGACTACCCCTCTTCCCGAAAGCTTCGCGGGGACCTTTACTACTTTACGACGACGGGGGACCGCCCGTAGGGGGTTTACTGCACAAGGCCCCTGCAGAGGAAAAGCTTGATCCCAGCGAATAGAAGATGCTCAGCTCCGCACAACATAGGGATTGGCACGCTTTCGGAAAGAACATAGAATAGTAGAGGATCCAGCATGCAGGACACGGCGATCATTAGAAATTCACGAATTAGAAATGCTGTAATATACTCTTTCCCGAAACTTCTCATACCAGACCAACCCACTGAAATGCAAATAGGGATCAGAAATGTGGTCAATATCACGAAGAATAATGAAAGACCGTCTATACCCATATACAAATGGATGTTTTCATAAGGAAGCCATCGAAGGCTTTCCACAAATTGAGAATTGGCCGTAGAAGGATCGAATTGTATCCGAGGAACAGGGGGATACAAAAAAGTAATAAGAGAAACGCACAGACCAATCAATCGTATCAGTCTTATTGAAGAATTTGGAATGAAAAGAGGAGTAATGCTTCCTAGCACGGGACAGAGAATAGGACCACTTAGATCGAAATAGCATTCACT
>Ga0268330_1000005_pt1:0-22500 | contig 40505 bp, 25 predicted proteins | sample G5R3_NF_17JUL201_FD_189918 | JGI IMG/M metagenome (GOLD analysis project Ga0268330, IMG submission 189918) | Phyllosphere microbial comminities from switchgrass, GLBRC, Michigan, United States - G5R3_NF_17JUL2017_LD1 | ecosystem: Host-associated > Plants > Phyllosphere > Phylloplane/Leaf... | reverse complement strand
CCATTCGTTAAATGCAAGCTGTAAGCAAAACTCTTAGCTAATCCCAAAGCTAGGGAAGGAAATTACAAAGCTGTAGAGCATTAATTGTAGGAGAAGCTGGCTAGCTGTTTGCTCGGTGCTCTGAGGCAAGCTCACTACGATTCAAGAATAGAACCGGAATAGTTAACCATTAGCAAGGTATGAGACAAAGAGAACTTATGAACATGAAAGCCAGCCATCGCCGAAGGAGAAGATCCCGCCCGATGACTCCGCCGGTTAATGGTTAATAGAAAACATCTTTTCCAACTTCCTCCCTAGGGTCTGCTAGCTAGAAGTGGCAGTGACTACTTGAGGTGAGGTAGCTCTTTCTTTAGAGCCATCGAGTCCGTGCTCTTTAACGATTGTAGTTTTGTAGCTAGCCTGTTTAACGAAGCGTGGCCCCTTAACCTTTCGATGAAGCTAAAGGTGTCAGAGTTACCACAGACAGGGATAACCGGCGCAGCCTTCATAGCGACCTTGCTTTTTGATCCTTCTTCGATTCCGGTTGAAGCGGATTCGGCATCTGATGGTGAGGCCTATGATGTGCCGAAAAGAGTGACGGGGAATACCACGATGAAAATGACTTGACGAATGCCAGAAAGAAATGTCCCGAGGGCCAACATGCCATAAACGAGTGAAAAAAGCATGAAATTCACCTGATAGAAAGTCCGCTATAAGAAATTACTAGACAGAATGAGTAGTACAAGTTTCTTTACAAATCAAAGTCGTAGAGAAAGACGGTAGAAGTGCCAGGATGCGTTAAGGCGCTAAACATATGGTCGTAGATAAAGAAAGGAGTGGATGGAGAGGAGTTACAGTCGAGTCGCTAGCCAGGAAGCACTTTTCCCTACCAAATTCTATCTATCCCTGCCTGCTTCTTCCATTCGCTGAGCTCCTCTGGCAAATCATGATGTGCGCATGCTGGCTACTCAGCTTTAGTAGTGCGTTAACTAGCAGTCCACTACTGATTAAGGATTTGGTACTGACACCTGTCTTACTAACTAGAAGCCTTTGGAGTTATTGGATAGGGTAGACTCCTTAAGTTTACAACTTTCTCAAAGACCGGCCAGGAAGAATAATAGCCTAGAGGTTGACCCGATGGACTGACGTTGGTGACTCGCAAGGTTCTGGAAAACGAAAGGAAGGTTTTTTCATTTAATAACACCACGACTGAGCCAACCGATCGCCAAACAGCGAGCATTGATCCGCGTCCACCGGCAAAGAGTCGGTAGCAGCTTTCAGATCTTTTGAGCCGGTAGAATTAATGTGTTAATCAACCATCTTCAACCTATCGCTCTTTGATCAGTAGGTTCTACTGGGGAATCGTAACCATCCTCCACAATTTAGGTTTGGTCGCCGAACCATAGAGAACCTACCTCACGAAGATCTTCGGCAGGGAATAAAGTGAGCAAAGCAGTGGCATCAAGCGGTAAGGTATGAGACACTGTAAGCTTGCGAGACTGCCTAGAGCGGTCGACACCTGCTGCTTCCCTTAAGGGCCATCGGTCTTCAATCGCTTGTTCAATAAAAATGCCTGTAACGGATCTTTCAAGGCTTGGCTAGCGAAGTGAAGTAGCCATGGGTGAAAAATAAGGAAATAGGCGCACGAAACGAAGTGAATCATTGATTTTAAGTTTAAGTAAGGGCGGAGCTTTCTCTTTCGGTTGAAGGACTAAATTCTATTTAAGGGGCTCACAACACTATCGAGAAATTTCGGCTCTTGAAAGTACTTTTGCTTTCCTTTTCACTAAGCCTTCCCGCTCTACTGGAAACTATCCTATATCAGAAGGTCTCGTAATCAACTGGATTTTTTTTTTACTTGATCAATCGGAAGGCGGAGGTTAACTCCCCAACTCGATCAATGGGTGCTCATTGGTCTTCTTGAAACTCCCCAACTGCCGTAGCTGCTGATTATGCGACAGCTGATATTGCGATAACCGATTCTTTCTAACTAAAGATTCTTCCACTTCACTTTCTAAGAGGGCATTCGATGCATCAATCCCCTCCCGCCTTGACTATTGGGTTGGATACCCTATTAAGTCATGGCATCTGTCAGTTCCTTGTCTTCATCCCATCGAGAAAGACTAATGCAAAAGGTGAATTGAATTCCGGATCTTTCTTCGTGCACGAAATCGAGAAAAGTGCTTTCTTTCACAACCTACTGTAACTGAAGCCCGGTGTGCCGCTGGACTCATGTAGGACGAGAAATCTGAGGTAGATAAGGCTTATGCAATAGTCTTGCTTACTCTGCTGAACCAGACATTGTATATGAGGAGTGTCGATCATCTGTAACAGGCACTTCGCTCTTTGTACCTGTGGTTATTTGAAGCAGTAATTGAATTGATCTGGCACAGCTTTGTTGGGGCGGCCTTTTGTTGCTTGAACACTGCGGCCGGAACTTCATGTTGTGCATATTTCAAGCACGGGTACTAAAATCTAAGACAGAATGGAAGACTAACAAGAGGGAGAAAAGGGTGAAGAGCTACATTGACGTAGGAGAATGGGTCGATAGTGAGGTGGCGTCTGCTTCATCCTAGAAGCTTTTAATAGCATACTTACCGTAGTAAAGGAGAAGTTTGGCATACTCAGGGCTTAACCTAATATAAGTGATTTGATGGAGTGGGGTCTTTAGCTGAGAAATAGGATTCTTTTTAGAATTTCCGTGGGCTCTAAGCTCCTCCCTGACTAAAGAAATCTCAAGTCAGAAGCTTCCATTCTAAAAACTCATCAAGATTTTCTGACTTCTTTACACGGGATGTGGAGCTTTTGCCTCAATCCTTTCTTTTCCTTAGCTATTCTTTATTAGCATGAATCTCCATCTATTCTTTTGGGGAAATTGAAAAATCATTAAAAATCAATGGACCCAGGAGGAGTGAATTACAGCTTTCACTCAATGCACTTGAGAATAACATCTAAAAAAAGTAGCTATACTTGTAACCCTTGGTGTCTTATATATAGTTAGCATATTGTTTGTAGGCATCCATAAGTGATTAACGATGATCCTACTTTGATACCACTCCAAGATTTTACGGGTGCTTTGAATATAGATGGTAATTGAACTGGACATGTCCTGGGGGAGGTAGTAATCTGATGTAGGAGTTGGGGATGGAATGATTGATTCAAGCTCTGGTGGTACTAATCATGTCTCTGGGAGTAAACCAACTGGAGCGGCAAGGGAACATGCAGTACTGGAGAGGGGATCTCATAGCAATACTGATTCAAGTAATTTCAGAGTTACCAGAGATGCAATTGGTTTATAAATGTGTATTAAAAAATGGTAAACTAATACTGACTATTCTCTGTGGATATCTGATTGGACACCAAGCATTTTGACCCCCATTTGAATGCAGAGTCAGAGTATAGACAGCTAAACAATGTTGTCATATATTTATCTACCAAATTAGAGTGCACAGTCATTTTTCTATTTATGTTCCCAGAAATTCAGTTCACTAGGGAACACCTTACAGGTTGGTCATGGGTATGGGTATGCGCCATACCCCTCAGTATGGAGTACATTGGGTCAGGATTGGATAGCAAGAGTTGTCGGTAGCCGGCATTAGGTAAAAGGAAAAGCTCTATAAAAGCGAAGAAATGAAATCGAAGGATACTAGCACTTCTTTCTATACTTGTAGGCTTTCTTTCTTATATTCAACTTAAAGAATTCGCTATGCTAGGTTCATTCCATCCATCTATCAGGTTTGAGTAGGTAGGCTCTTTCCTTAAGAAAATGCACGTAAATAAGTGAATCCGAAAAGACCAAGACTTGAATGAAGCCCATTTCCCAGGCTAGTTGTTGCCCATGTAGAATAGCCAAAAGTGAAGTGCATAAAGTGCTATTGTAGTCAATCTTTTTCTATAAATGGCACCACCCGTCTCGCTAACTTCACGTAGAAGCTTCCTTTCCCGGGTTATAGAGCAAATCCTTGTTCTAAAGCTTAATCTACCCCTATGCTATGAATGAACAGATCCACGAGCTGAGAATCCCATATTCTTTAAGCCAATCCGCCATATCAGCCCTTGTTGAAGTGCTTCTCTACCAGAATAAATACTACGCCAAGTCAACACCTATACCCAACCTAGAGAAATAGAAGAATGGTTCCGCCCTGACACGATGTTGGTTAATCAGACATCTACCAGGAAAGAGTGCCGAGCCCCGGGTGATTACTCTATATATATTGAAGTACGGGCTTTCCCGCTTCCGTGATCTGAGGTAAAAGGTACCAACCTGAATATCCGCCTTCTTGGCGATTAATGAAGTGCAAGGTCAAGTAAAGCAACTAAGACTGTCATTTTCATAGTTTACGCGCTTGGCAAGTCATGAATCTGGCTTTCTACCGACCCTAGCTCTAGGGACTATAGAATAAATCCTTTGGCTCACACCGCTACTATAGAAGATAGCGGAGACCTACAGCAGCGAGGCTCTTCGCTTGCTCAGCTCCTCTGCCCAGGTATTTCGGGTATTCCAATCCTTTGATTGCTTTCATTCCTTCTGCTTCTACGATTCCAAATCGATAAAGGCCGTAACTAAGTGACTTCCCTATAAAGGCTCGCATTCTACTATTGCCTCAGAGGGGCCCTTACAACATAGAATAGGCTACTCTGACCAAACCTCTAAGGTGAGGATCCTCCTCGAGTTCTACCGGGACCTGGCCCACCCAAATCCAGTGTTTTTAGTGAACTTGTACACCTTTTTCTTTCTTATGCGCACGCAGAATCAACCTTACATGCCATACGTGACTGCTTTCATGCAAGAGGAATTTGGGAACAGGTTATTCTTTCTAATCTTTGGCCAATCTTATTTTCTCTAAATTGGAAAGAATGGTTGACCCGTAATCAATCGAATAATGGAGATAATTAGAAATAAGTTTTTGATTCGGGGGATCTATGGCAGCTGTCTACGATCGAAGGAATGAGAAAACTTCTGTTCATCATCGAATGCTAGCAGGATGATCCACAGGCAAATAGAGAAGAGCTTATTTCTTTGCTTGTGAAAGCTACTTGTAGGGAAAGAACAACCATCAGTGTAAGTCTATCTGTTGGTTTTTTGTACCCACTGAACGTAATAGTTGTAGGCTCCTCTTTCGGATTCAATAGTAGTAGACGGCTGTAGTTCCGAGATATCCTTCCCTGCCTTTTCAATTAATAGCTCGGATTCGTATCCTCGGGCAAGGGAAATATGCTTAAACTAAACTAATGCTACCCTCGGAAAGGGTGGTTCCAAATCCAATAGCGGAACAGCGATAGCGAACCTTGCTGCGGATGTGTAATAGTTGTTTCACTTTTCCAATGACGGTGTAGGTTCCTACGAAAAAGGGGGTTCCTACGAGCGAATAAATGGCGAGCTTTAGACCAAGCGCTATCCCTTAGACCAGGGGAAGGGGAATATGTACGCATGAGTTTGTTTGTTGGGTGGGATGAATCGGCATGGGCGCTTTTCCGTCAATTTTGCGGCTATCCAGTGTGGGTTAGGGGGTACGGTACCCATCCAACCATGCCAATTGGTATTTAGCGTCGATTGCACCTATCCAACGAAGCATACGAATTAGGATTTAGCGGAACGGATTCCTTAGGACGAAAACACCAACATTTTCACTGGTTGGTGCTAATGGGCAAAGTCCGCAATTTCGCACTTGTTATAGTACAACAAAAAGACACACACCTTTTTCTATCTTTTTTTTTTACTTTGTTATGGGTGGAGCCAGAATCATAGGAACTTGAATAAGTCGGAAAAGAAAAGAACGTCAGAGAAGTCAATCTAGTACTTTAAGATATTTTCTTCCCAGTTAGGGAGGCAGTCTCTTTTTGATTGGTTGAATTAGCTGCGGGAGCTCTTACAGTTCAGTTTACTGATCATAATCCCATGGTACGTGCAGGGTCTACTCCAACAATCAGGCAAAGGCTAAGAGCTTAATGCCATGACCCGGATCTAATGCATTGGGTAGGAAATGTGAGGGAATAAATAGAGACACTATTGGTTACCCTTATGAGCAAGGTGCTTTTGACTAGGCTTTACTTTCTCTCATAAGAGGCAGATGTTCTGCCGGGTTTTTTAACAAATCCATGGCATCGTGGTCTGTCACAACCAGAACCAGATCCACCACTTGCAATTCCCTTTCGGATCTCCCTTTTTAAGCGCTGGATTCTCTCCGAATTTATTAGAATGCTTTTTCCTTTCTTTTCTGCTATACTTCCTCCTTCTTTCTTCCAGTGAAAGTGAAAGCTCGGTATAAAAAGACAAAAGGAAGAAATGCGGATTTAGTTGAGGACTCCCGGGAAGAAAGAAATAGCTTACTCTTAGCTGTACCGCGGATCTAGATCTATTGTCCCCTATGATAATCTAAAAACGCTATTAAGATAAGGTTTCTTTGCGAGGAATTAATCCATTCGATTCTTTCACCTAGATCTGTACTGGATTCCGTCTGTCAATTGACATAGAGAAAGGTCATTATTGAATCATCCAAGCAGAGTGGTATTTCGCCTTCCCTTTCGGTTTGTGAATCAGGTTTTGGTTTATGTTTGTTGTTTTCGAATTCACGTATATGTGAATGCAGGTGGAAATGACGATATAACGGAGTGGTTAGGCACGCCTTTCAGATAAGGCTGTTGCCGGACGTCTGTTGCTTATCCGGCTACGGCATATCCCGCTCTGTTGAGCCGCGGCAGAGAATTTCCAATCAAATTGGCAATCCTAAACTCGATTAACCGAGCAAGAAAACGGATGCGCCCCATCAAACTTGCAAAATGCATCTCAAATTGACATATAAAATGAAAATGCGATTCTCCTCTTTCAATGCAATGTTCTTTCGGTATCAGAAAACCTATCTGTATGCAGGTCGCTACTTAACTTGACAAGCAGTGTTTCAAGTGTTGCTGTGTCAAATCGAGATTGTGTGGGTGTTCAGTGGATCAATCCCTGTATTAATGGTTCTGGCGGGGCAGTGGGCGTGGGACTGTAAATCCTCTTTCGTTCGCTGGGCCTGGGCCCTTTGGACTGTAAATCCAAACGGAGTTAGTGGTTCGATTCCACTCATGAACGAGAGCGAGACTGAACGAAAGAAAATGCAAGTGAAACGAGACGAGAATCCAAGATTGGGAACATGCATTTGTCCCGCAAAAACCAGATCTTGTTTAGTGTTCAGTGCATCCTTCACTTCACCTGCTAAACCTGTCTATCTTAGTTCTTCCCACTTTCGCGCTTTCGAACTACTGCCACTTTACCTGAGCACTGTGACGCAGTCGGTCAAGTATTGATTTTCAGCTAGTATATCAAGGACTTATGAGAACTGAAAAGAAAAAAACTAGGCAAAGGAATTCTCAAAGTTCATTGAGTTAAGGGAGGACCATTCGTGGGGGGTTCGTGGAAGAGTTGGGTTCGATTCCCTTTATACGCGATGTGGCGAAAAAGACTGATTCAACGAAATATGCCAGCATTAAGATTTAAAACGTGTCGTCTACTTCCAGGAAATGTTCGGAACAGAGAACTTTCTCTAATCCAACGCCGCATTCTCCGAAGATTGAGGAACAAGAGGAGATCCATTAAAAGAAATCTTTCTCAGAGAGAAAATCTAAACAGTAACATCAAATCACAAACTACACGAAAGTTGTCCCTTTATTATGGGGATTTACCCATAAGGGAGATGCACAGAGGAAGAAAACGAACTTCATATATCCCTTTTTTACTCAATCAAGAAACAAGATCGGACGTGATTCCGGTTCGTCTCCGTTTTAGTGACACTCTTCCTCAAGCAAGGCAGCCGATAAGTCATCGAAGGGTTTGTTTGAATAATGGACTGGTAACCATTACTCATTTGAAAGTTTCCCACGGTGATCTAATATCTTTTAAAGAAAATGACGCGAGAACCCGCGGTGAAGAAATAAGGAGATCTTTCTATATCGACATATCAGTTGGAAAAATCATAGGCAAATTCCTACCGGTCAGAATCTGGAGAAGAACAAAAACAGAATGGTTCCGCTTACTCACAACTCAGAGGGGATGCCGCTTACTACTCAAATCCGGGTTTTTGCAAGAGTTGCGTTCTTATATGCAAGAAGAAGACTTAGAAAGAACAAAGAAGTTTGGATCCGCAAAAGTATGCTTAGGCAGTTCCTTCGCTGAGCACAACAGAATGAAGAGGAATTTGTTTCATTTCAAATACTTCTTCTTATTGAAAAGAAGGAAGGAGGAAGAGGAAAACCGAAAAAGAGCAATAAGTCCTTTTGTTTACAAGTCTTCTTTATATAGAAATTCGACCTATTGCTCCGGATCCCCGTTTACTAGGAAGATAAGAATCAAAAGGATCGAACTACCTACTCATTATTCGGAGGTGAATCATAGAACACTAAAAGCTGTGGTATCTTATGGACCTAACATAGGTCACATCCCTCACGACATAAGATTGAAAGATCCAAACCTTCCTCTTCGGAGCGGAAACGGACGTGGCCAAAACATATAAAAAAAGATCGGCCTAGTCGCTCATAGGGACATATCTATCCGGATAGAGGATAGTCTAGATCAATTTTTAGAAAAATCTCTCTCTATATAGATAGGTATCTCTGTGGATAGAGATAAAGATAGGGATCCCTATAAATCGAAATATATGGAAAAAGTGCACTTTTTGACTACTACTACTATTTCTTAGACTTTTTCAAGGAAACATCGTTTTTTCGATTTTTACTGAATTGGTCGGAGCGTAGACGAGCGAGCAGAGCCCAGGAAAGAGGTCAGATCGTCATAGAGCAGTCGACTATAAGTATAAGACTGCTGGCCTGAGAGAAGGCAGTCTCTCTCGGGAAACATGGTCCAATTTCTCTTCTTTCTTTTCACACGGGCAACAATTGGGAATAAAACAGACCATGAACATGAGTTTCAAATGTAAAAAAAAGGTCTGAAAGACTTATTCTTTTTTAAAAGGAGGATAAGATAATTTATAGATTATTTTTTGATGTTATTATGTGTTATTTACTACCTTTGGCTTTGGGAAAAGTTTTCTACTTTTTAAGTTCTTGACAAGTCCCAAGTGGAGGAGATTAAGAGGTCATTAAAGAATTCTTCCTTTTAGTTCTCTTCGATGTATCGATCATGCATTCCTAAACCACATAAGCCGGGGGAGATGCGCTCCATTAGACAGCCTCATAAGGCAGACATCATTGTCATGGATACGGCTTTTGAACATCGTTTTTGAAGACATCTTTCTAACGTACTCCCATGGGTTTCGAAAAGGGAGAGGAGCTGTATAAAGATCAAGTACTGGACATCATCTTATTAGCCATCGGCTTGAAGAGAGGATCCTGGCTGTCATCCCAGTCTCAGCTTCATTCCCTGGTGGAAACCATTCACTCGGGGGCGTTATTGTACTCGTTCGGTGAGCTATTCGAAGATTGCCCTGATAATTGAATTCCGGATCCACCCCGCCACTTCCACCTTAAGGCCAAACTATCGCCCAACTTTGCCATACCATAAAATTGATCCTGGCATCTCTACTCTATCTATTTGTACATGCAGCTTGAGTTCTATGACCTCGAAATCTGACTCTCCTCTTCAGGAGCCTCAGTCGTGAGTGGTTGTTTTCTTGTACTGGAAAATGGGTCCCTGAAAACAATACAATGGGGCCTGGAGTTATTTCTTCATTGTACCCAGAGGAATGAATTGAGGATGAGAGTGATTTTTGCTCCCCTCGGAGTGTGTGTATAGGAGAAAGACCCACTTCAATAGTTTAATATGGCCAAGCCGCCACGCCGGGCAAGAGTTCTAATCTTTATTCTTATTGATGGATTCCTATCTCAAAGGATAAGAAAATGCTAGTAAATGCACTCAGTCAACCGAGCAAATGTATAAGAAAGAGTGCTCCCGGAGGGAATGTAGGTTTTAAGCGAAATGAAGCACTTAATCTCTTAAGATGGGCCATGGCTACTTGGCCTTGTTGATCCGGAATTGAAAACTCCCGCTCGCTCGTGAGAAGCCCCCTTTTTCAATAAGCTCTGCATCAACCCTTTTCTTTGTAATATCATATGTGAACAAGTTCCTTTATCGTGCCCCTGTTCCCTGTTCCCTAACTGTTCCAGTCGACCAAAGCACTTTCATACCACAGCGAATTGGAAAAAATAGAACATTCTAAGCGAAAGAAGCTTGTTAAAGCTAATGATAAAGAAACAGATAGTAGTTGTTGCAAGCTAGGGATGAAACCAATCAAACTAGCTACGCTGGCTAAAGAATAAAAGTATGAACCAAGTGAAAACTTCCTTATTGTGGGACCTGGCGAAGAGCGAGAGCAAGGAAAGGTTGTGTGCGCAATAGCTATAGCAATAGATCAAATCGAGTAGTTCTTTCGCTTGTCAGCTGAACAAAGGATAGAATATACAAAGGATAGAATATAAAGATTCCTGGGTTATTAGAGCCTTTACCAATTACTAATTGTGCATTGGAAAACAGTGACAATGGATTTCATTACAGGATTGCCCAGATCAGATATATTGACCGGAGTGTTGGACAAATGCCTCGAAGGTGCAGTAGTCTCTGCCATAGCACGTCAAAAACTAAGCTTGAACTGAATGAATCTTCCATTGGGAAGAGAGCTGCTTACCAACAGGCTTCCCACCAACACAATGAGGCATGCCGGATCGGAGTTGAGAGCTAGGATGGAGCGGTTACAAGAAAAGAGATTCATTCATAGACTGAAAAGAAGGCTAAGACTCCAGTGAGTGGCTACTCGGTGGGTGGAGCCGTAGAAGAGATTCTATTTTTTTTCTTTGCGCGAGCAAGCGGAAGAGGAATCTGCATAAGCTCTTGGTCGTGAACTTCGAATTGCGGATCGGTATCGGCAGAAGCTGTAATACTCTTTCTCGAGTGTATCTGGCCCATCAGAGCATTTTGGAAGCAGGGTGAAGACTAATCTTGGTTTTAGAGCTCCAATAGAAGCATTCTTACCAGAACAAGAGTGGCAGTGCCTTCTAAATGCAATTGACGGTATTCCAGTAATCGAATTGGTAGGGACTGGAAAGAAGAGCTGAGAAGAACCGGAGTGGTTGTTCTACTTTCATAGGCTTCATGGGCCACAGCTCAGAGATTCAAGCTAGTAGTTCCTTGAAAGATAAGAAGCTAGCAGTTTTCTTCGAGGAAGTAACCGAGCAATCGAGCGAAGCGATCAAGCTGTTTCCTTTTCCGATCCGATAAAAGAAGAAAGCAAGCCTAGGAAGCTGGGCCAGGTCTTATTACTTCTCGGATAGCTAGGAGAAAGAATCACACTCGGATTGGGTGCCAGTTAGGAATCTCCCTCGGTTAGCAAGGGCAAAGGGTTAGGGCTTGGTAGGAATTCCCTATAATAGGAAGAATTCAATCAATGAAAGTTGGCGACCTTTCGAGATAAAGGAAGCTGGTTATAAACCGGAAGTAGGCACTCTGGATTCTCTGGTTTGATGGATGGTGGCAGGGGTTTGGCAAGAAGCAGGAAGGATACCGGGGAAGCAAGCCTTAGAAAATATACTAAGATAGGTCGGAGCAAGAACTAGGGATGGTTATCCAAACATGGAAGGTTGGACTACCTCTATTGACAACAGGAGGAGATGAATGACCTTATGCTGAACGACATGCTGGTTCATTCGATTAGCGAGCAGTGGGAATAGAAGAATATCCGTCGTCAGAGGAAGGATTGCTAGTACTATAAATAAAATAAAATAAAAGGTAGTAGGAAGGCTTTTATCGCCGACTGAACTGCGAAAAAAAAACTCACGATCAGAATGGTTTCTATCCGGACCATGCATCTGGAAAGCGCCGGTTCGATTCCGGCTCGTGACATGAAGAAGAAGTCCCAAACAGGGATCAGATGAGTTTGCACAGCGTTACTTTGTTGACGGAAAATCCCATTTTTCTTCCGGTTCAATGAAGACTATGCTTACTTTCTTTTCTCTTACCGGTCTGTGTTCTATCATGGACCTGTATTCCGTTCCTCGAATCGAGACTTTCTTTGTCGAGGATCTCTGGTTTAGGGTACTCCATCGAGTTTCAGTTTCTTCTTCTAATGGCTGTGTCCGTCTAAGGTGGCTATTTGAGCGATTTAAGTATCGCGGTTGTCTTGAGCTCTGGATTGATGGGCGGAAACCTGGGGCTGGGTTCGATTTCAACTCGGAGATAGCCGGGTCTATAGTAAGAGCCGCTTTGTGAACAGCATCGGATGACATAGCAAGGGTAGCCGCAATAGAGCAATTATGCCTTAAGCCCAAAACTCTTCCTTCTAGCTTACTCCCCTTCTTGAGTAGACTAGAAAGCGATTCCAGTTGATGGAAGATAGGCTAATTTAGTTGGATCCGCCTATGTCAGTTCGAGTCTGGCGAGTCGGTTTGAAGTCGGACATTGATTGACGTTCGTTCAAAGCAATCAGTTGGGGAAGCTACAGCGTAACAGCCTGGAAAACAAATCCCTGAAAAGGCTTTCGAAAAGCCATTGCCAAAAGCGCTTTCACCTACCTACTAGCTAGGGGCACAAGCCGGGAACCTAACCGGTGAAAGAGTAAGAGCCTTTCCGAATCCGAACTAGGGATCAGATAAACCTAAAGCACCATCAGTTGTGGATTCATCCACAAAGTCTTTCTACTTAGCTCGTCAAGCGAAGTAGCTATCAACGGCTTTAGCATGACAACTATAACATCAAGCCATGGTAAACTGCCAAAGCTTCTACTGTAGTGTAGCACCAGGGTTCAGCCTTCTCCTTGCCGAGTTGCATCGCCCGCATCGTGTTCAATTGGAAAGTCTGGCAAAGGCGCTTCCAACTCCTGGTTCAGGGTCTGAGGTTACCAAACAAAGATGAATCCTGCGCAATCAGAGATTAAGCCTTAAGATCCCACCCAGAAACTGGAAGAGTCGGGGGCACCTACCGAAGGAGTCTTCCCTCCATCGATTCAATGACAAAATAGCTCTATTGAGAGGGCCTTTGACAACCCTCTTGAATGTGGCTCGCTCCTAGTTTTTCTTCCCCCGCCCGTTCTATCTAGGCTGGTGGCTATACCTGATTTCGTGTCTGATCGAACTTGAAACTAGCCCATTGAGCTTCTTGGATTCCAAACCAGAAAGAAGGATCGCACACAAGAAAATAGAGTTGGAATGAAAGATGGGGTAAAGATGAACTTTATTCTCCTAGCTGCTCTCCATCCAGCAAGTTACTCTCTTTCAAAAGATGACAACTCAAGATTACCAATCAAAACCAACGCTTTTTCTTCTCCTATAGCTTCATCATTACATCTTTCACTAGTTGTTGGATGTGAGTGATGAGATCGATCCATGGAATTTTTACCTCACTCACATACTTTGGAAGATGAAGAAATTCTCTTTAATTTACTTATGGGCTGGCTCTACATGTGGTCAGATGGGTTCCCCTCTTCAGTCATTTGGTACCTCTCCAACGCTTCCTCCTATTCCTATTGATCAGATCAAAGCCAAACCTATCTAGTCTTGCACGTTGTCACCCACCGCTCTTGCCAAAAACAAAGAAATTCTATCTTGGGAACTAAAAAAGAATCGGAATGGGAAGTATTTATTTCTTGATTCTCCGGCTAGCATCCTTACTTCCTTCTTCAATGGAAATTATATGTTTTGGCTCGGTATAAACCCAAAAATGATAAATTCTCTTATTTGTAGACTCGTCTTCTTTTGGTGAAATCTGGAGAACCCAGTCGAAACTCTGATTCATGTTTGTGGATTTTAATAGCTCTCCTATCTACCCGGAAATGATCTTCTACCTTTACTGTCTTTACATCTTGAGTCTTTTGATTGTTCTTAAAATCATTGTGTCGTTACAAATTCAGTGGTTGCACCCTTGTGAGCAAGTTGTTGCCGGATTGGATAGGAGAAGTGAAACAAAGCCACGAAGGAGACTCATTAGCTGAAGAAGTTAAGAAGAGCATTAGTGAAGCGAGAGGAGGACAAGATGGTTGGGAAGAGGAGGAAGGGGTATTAAGGAAAAAAGGGAGGCTTTATTTTATGTGGGGACCGCTGGAAATGCAAGAGCCAGGTAGCCAACAACATAGATTTGCCACGGTCTAGGTTCCAACTCGATTGATCGGCTTCCTTTAGCTTTGTTACGGCATGTGTAGAACCATTCGTAGTAGCGTACGTTCCCTACGTTAATTGATAGCGCTAGGTGATCATCGACAGCTCGGGCTAGGCCACGGCTCGACACATCCTCCGATAGTCCCTTTTCTCGGCTTAAAACCAATACGAATTGGAATCCCCTATCCCTTGCGCCATTTCCATTTAAGCTTTGGGAAGGACTAGTACGCTATGTTGGTTTACTCCCTTCAGGGGTGCTTTTACGCGTATAAAACATGTATCATGAGCTAAAGCGAATATCTTCCTACGACTAACGCTTGAGCGATTCCTCTACTACCGAAGCGAGGGAGGGAAGAGCGAGTACTATCTTTCGGATTTTCTAGTTGTATACCACCAACTCGTATATGTAGTGGTTTCTCTCGCCGCCGCCCTCTTCATTTCCTGCTGATAGCATTGGGAACAAAGCCAAGCTCAGAGAAGAGCTTAAAACCAGGATTACCCCAAATCCTACGCCCTCCGGGGGCACGGGCCAGGGAAATAAGGATTCTGGTTCGAAGAGAGAATGTTGTTTTTTCTGTGTCTATAATCTAGTTATGTTCACAGATATTCACAAACTTCAATATAGTTTGGTGAAAAGCCGGCACCTTCAAAATTATTCTTCTTGTACAACAATAGTGTACGATGGGTGGGTTGTTTTGCCGGCACCCGCATAAACCCACCGCGAAGAAAAATAGAGTAGATGAATTTATCGCTCATCCTCTATCCTTATCCGATCTGCAATTGATTGTATACCATTGACACAGCAAAAGATCAAGATGGAGAATCTTTTAAAATCTAATATCTCAATTCTTGTTTCTTTATGAGTAGTTGAGCTCACAAATAATAGATAAGATTATTTCACTTAATAGATAAGATTATGTTTTCATATATTGAAATAGAGCAAGCAAACCCTCTCTCTTCTTTCTTGTTCCTACTGGTTTGCGCCATGTGGTGGTATTGCCTCTTCTTCTTTAGATCCTGAAAAAACGAAAATAAGTAAGAAGGAGCAGTAGTAGGAAGACTTAAGTGACTTCGTTCATTTACGTTGAGATAGACGAGTAACTACCTTCTTATATTTTCGTTTCTACGGTGGGCAGCCTCCACAATGAGCGCTTGCTGCTCTTGGAGCAGCGCCTTCTTCCTGTTTTCCAGACTGCGGGTTTGTTCCCGAATATGAAGCAGATGACCTAGTATCACACCTTCATTGTAGATAGGCATCTGCCCCCAGAAGTTCTCCAAAAGTGCCCTCTTCTCGTTTTCTATATTTTAAATTTGTTGACTAATTATCGCGAGTCTTGCTGCGATCCCCATTTCACTCTTTCTTGTCCCGCAAAATAGAGAGTGCACCGAAGCTTCTATTTATAGGCGAGCTTATGCTGTAGCAGAATAATTTTTGATTAGAAGTCCTTTTTTTAATAGACTTACACATAGATATTTTGCCCAGAATGAATGGTGGAACTCCCGCACTCCATTAGTGCGAAAAAGAATGAATCCCTTGAGTCCGGTCCCCCCGGGGTATCATATACGCCGCTTAATCCCGATCACATCCTGAGGCAATAATAGAGCGAATAATGAAAAGAGTACTCCACCACGAGCAGCGAAAGCACGCTCAGCCAATCCTCACTCGACAGCACCGTCCTTGCTTAGGAAAAAAGCCGAACCACTCGCAGATAGAGAGAGAAAAGAAATGAAAATGCATTGAATCGATCTTTTGTTACGGACGATATTACTTTCAAAGAAATGAGACAAGAACGAACATAGGAAAGAATAGGCGTAGGCTTGTAGGGCCCGGCGGGAAGACGCGCCTTTTGTGTCCCTTGAAGTGATGGATTTGCGGGTTATTAATAATATTGTATGTATATAATTTTGAATTCAACTTAATATCCGGATTAGGACGACGAGAAAGAAGAAACCTGATCTGTAAGGAAAAGAACCTACTGTACGAATAAGAAGACCCACAAATCCAAACATATCATCCAACTCCAGGTCTTCCAAATTACCATGCCAGACTGGTCCCGGCATAGGAAAGGTTTTCATAACAATTGGACTTACCCAGCCAACCCTACCCTAATTTCATACCCTGCGGTTTTCGTTCCTCTATTGATATTTCCTTCCTCTCCTTACGTCGAGCGACTGTCGTTCCCGATGCCAACTCCTTGCTTTTAGTTGACGTTAGTAACAATAGAATACCTTTTACCGTTCATCAAGTGAACGTAGCCCTTTCGTAATCTATGCCCCTTTATTCTTAAGTGGGGGAATCCTCTTAAAGCCGGTGATCGAGTGAGTAAGTCCGCCAGGAAGCTAGTTCTTTAGGGCTTAAATGAATAGCCATCGCTGTTAAGAACAACCGATGCCTTATGTGTATTGGATCCGCTCTTCTGTTAGCATGAACACATGAATGAGATTCTATTCCTCTTCCTTATTCAGCCATAATATCACCCCCCACCCTCACCTTTCTTAGGACTATCAAGCCTTCTCGAATTAGGTCTATGGGTACGAAGGCCTCTCGAATTTTTTCTACGGTAGAAGCTTTGAACGTAGACCCGGATACAAATCTTTCACTCACTGAAAAGTGAAAACCTGTGACTATATCGTCCTGAAGACGGATGCGACGGGAAGAAGTGGCATTTAGAAGTGTTGCTGACTTTACATTTAGGTTTCGGCATAACAAAGCTTGCACTGTCTTTTCGCACTTAGGCGCACAGCGTGCCGTTGGTAATGATTCTACTACGGTGCTGCAAATTCGCAAGCTGATCCTAAGTAATCGTTGTTGTTCATTGGATTCCTCCGGAATGACTTCGTTAGGATTGAAGAATTGCTGCAATTCTTCCTGAATAGACTCGATTCTCCCGTCGAGAGTTTCTTTGAAAGTCTTACCTAAACTCTTCCGACTGAATATGAGAAAGCCTATAAAACAACGAGCTACTATCATTTCTTCATTATAGATTGAGATCTTCTTCGGACTTGATGCACAAATAGATGGAATAGCAGCAAATAGCATATTTCTATCCTTCATATCCGTTGAACTCAATCTCATCATAGGGTAACTACATCTTTTGAAGCTCTGCTCCCGAAAAGAGAAAGGAGACTGAGATAGGGGTTGTCCTTGGTTTTTCCAAGGAAAGCCTTCTTTTCTTTTGAGAACGTAAACATGAACGGAAGTAGCGTAGGACACCCACACTCGAAGAAATGGATCGATAAGAACAAACCGAACCTACACAGACAGAGAGATATTGACTTTTTTCACATCTGTAACTACTTCACATTTATTTATTTTGGAATTTCTCATTTCATTTAGGATTCCCCCTCGGGGAAATGGAAAAGTCCTTGAGGCTTGGCGGCCCCGGTCATCAGAATATTAGCAAAACAAATTGCAAATTTTGCAATGTCCAACATTGAGTCAGGCCATGGTTGATCTGTCACCAATGACTCCTCAATGTCTAGTGTTTTTGTTAATAGAGGATTCTTAATAAGAATTTTATTGAGACTTGAAAGGATCTCACTATGATCAAATTGTGAGAACGTGAAATCTGCATCTACCAGACATCCGCGCTGACAAAAAAGTTTATAGTTCGAAATCACATGAAAAGTAGTTTCTCTAGTGTCATCCTTTAGAGGCCGCATCGCCCACCAAAATTGACATCCGACACCTTCCGTAAATTTCATGATAATTCGAACTCGATTTCCAAATCCCTCTGCAAATATATCACAATAAATCTTCGGAGGAATTTTATGCAATTCAATAGGCTTTGTTGCATTGGATTTGGACATGCAGAATCAACCAATGGTGGAGCCTTTGGACATTTTGTCTGTGAAAACAGCTCCCAAACCTCCCACCAGGTTGTAGGCAGGGAACTGCTGCCACTTGATTCACCGGAGCCTAATCCAATGCAATCATTGTCTTCATTCACGAAATTAATCACATAATGGAAACTACAATCTGCGGGCAGTAAACCCATATATTTGAGAATTTCGCTACTTAGCCATCTTTTTCTATCTTTTTGAGCTTTCGCTAGAGATTTAAGCATACATTTAAACAGAAAATCTTCCCCAGCCGAACGACTACTAAATGCTCGGCTAAGTGCTCTCCCCTTTAGGCTTTGTATCATTCTATCTCTCGTCATCACTCGATCAAACCCGAGACTTGACATTGTTTCACGCTTTTCCGATGTAGCCATTCCCAACTTTTTAATTAGTTTCATGCTTCGCATTTTACTTCTATTGACTTTTTAAGAAAGAGATTATTATTCCTTTTCTCTTCTGCTATGTCGAAGAGATTTACTTATTTGCCGCTCCTTGGCTGTCAAACCTTCCAATTCGAATTTGAAATTCCATTCCAAATCCCACCCCCAAAGACAAGCGGCGATGATCCGTACATCGAACGCCTGTTTTGAGAAGAGGGCATTGCTAGGATGGTTTGATCGAGGGTCACGACCAGACTAGACCCACACATCCTAGCAACGTGGACTATCCTACTGAGCTAATGAAAGAAAAATGACACGAAGATCGACATGAGCTAGACATGGATGTATCAAGCCTTTCCTTATGTTCTCTCATACAACCTCGCATAGGAAGGGATTACTTAACCACGTAACTATACCCACTCGGGATAGGTGTGAACGCATTCACACAATCCGGGATGAATAAAAGGAATATCTCTAGCAAGGGAATGTGCTTTCGCACTCAATCGAATTCCCAACACTAGCCTGGTGAACTAGTGTCATCATATGCATTTCCAGGATTAGGATTTGGAAGAAAAGAATAGGAACGGAACAGCGGAACAGCGATAGCGAATCGGAATAGGGAAGGCGAAGTAGGTTTTAAAGCAAAGGGGATAAGCTGGATAAAAACCAAAAGGGCAGCTGCCCCGCTGGGCAAACGAACTGGCGAACTGGTTTAAAAACTAGGGAAAGTCCAAGTGGTATGAATCAAAGTTTGCTCTAAAGCTTAGTACCTGTCCTTTGCGGTCTAATCGGAGCTTAGGAATGAATAACTCACCCTATCCCTTCATATTGATAATCGTAAAGCGTATAGTACTCAGGCTTGAAATCGGAAGTGTTTAGCCATTCCGAGGCCCGTTTGCGATGGTCCAAAAGCCGGCCCTCAAGCCTCTCTTAGGTTCAAGTTTGAATCTATTCGCTCCGCCGTCTAGTTATCCACGAGCAAGGTCTCCCTACTTGAATGTGTGATGTCCGTACCGTAGGGTATCATCGTAGTTCAAGCATGTGGGTGCCTATGTCTCGTTGTGTTAAGTCAAACACGAGAGTATAGCCTAGATGCTAGGAAGAGGAAGACTCTCCTCGGGGAGGAGAGGCTTTCTCGGAAGTAGGGTATTCTAGGGAACCGTACCTGTTTTCCGACCCGAACCCTTAGCCGCCTTCCTAGGAAACGGACTAGCTTCGCTCGAGGATAGGAATAGCTCTTGCGCTAGGAATTGATCGCCCCTCGCTATGGTACGAGACCTCCACCAAAAGCAAGTATTGGAACCTCCAATGGGAAACCGAGGAAAAACAGATACGAATCTTTGAACGGAAGCCGAGTAAAGGCAGTTCAGCTTCGACCTTTGCTTTGAACTGGGGGTAGCATTATCAAAAACCATTGCTCGTAAAAGGGATCTCTCTCCTAAAAGGCATATCTCGTACGCTAGGGAATGTGCTTCGGCTTCTGCCTTGTCCCGAGTGCACCCTAGAGAATTTTTTTAAGCAAGTATTGGCGTAGGAGGAGCTCGTTAGCGTACTAGTCCTGGGGCAAACCCTTTGCTTCAATTGATGATTCGTATTAACGCTCTAGCTCGTCTCTATCGCTAGGTCTAGGAATAGCTCTAGCGCAATCCGATCTGTTTGGAGGGGTGTTCCGTTATTTCCGTTAAGCCGTGTAGCAATCCGATGAAACCTTAGCTAATGTGCTTTGCCCGAGGATACGATGCAAATAGCAAGTAGAGGCAACCGTTCCTGTGTATTAATCCCTGGCCGTTGATTTGATTGGTTTTAGCCGTTGGAAGTTGCAATTCCAACTATTTAATTAGATTTATTGGCGTACGTGGATAGCACTAGGTAAAAATAGCTCGTATAATCTCTAGCTCGTAGGCCAGAACTAAAAGGGAAAGCGACAGGTCTAGCTCGAATAGCGCTAATTCGTATTTAGTATTTACAACGTAGTATTTAACTAAATCGTCTTGTTCGTAGGATTCGTAGCGTCTTGGTTTCGATCAATGTCATTTCTCAAATCTAGGATGGGCTTGCCATAGGAGAGGTGGGAGCCGTTAGCCGTTCTTGGGATTACCGGTGCCCAGGAAAGAATGGATGAAGCAATGCCGGTACTAAATTGATCAAACATGATGGTGATCTGCTACCCACCTACTCTAATAGAAGCACTACAGGGGTATCAACTATTGAAACAAATGCTCAAACCAACTATTCAAATAGCAGGCTTTATCTTTCTCACTCGTCGTTTCGTTGGTCTTTTATTGGTCATTGATTGTTTAGTCTCGTGGAAGCAACCGATGCTTTGGTCATTCGACTCCTTGATGCCAGTCTGTGCTTGCTGTCATGCTGGCAAAAGCGGGGGTTTCGGCCGGTTTTACCTACTATTGGATTTGAACCAATGACTCTCGCCGTATGAAAGCGATACTCTAACCGCTGAGTCAAGTAGGTCAAGCTGAGTCAAGTCAGAGAAAATCGAAAAAAAGAGAAAGCCAACCAAAGCGCAACCAGAGTTCCCCGCGGGGTGGAGCGCTAAGAAAGAGAAAGCGTTATCGCTATACGAAATGAAGCTGCGGCTAGCACGCTAAGATAAACCACTTGGTTTAGGCTCCTGCTTAGTGGCGTGTGATTTCAACACTATTCCAGAGGTATATGACAAAAATGGTGGGAGAGACCTCTATGTTCCTCAGCTTAAATCATTCTAAGATTGTTTACAATTCTGTCATCTATTTGACATGAGGGCTAGAGGGTGGTCTTGGAGCAAGAAAAGTGTTGAGTCCAGGCGCATTATGGTACGACTGAGACTGAGTTGGGCAGGAGCAAGCGGTTGGATTGGCCTGACTCTTCAAGACCAAAGATACTCGGCTTCCTCTTCATCAAGTCACGAAATTCGACCCTTAGTTAGCTGCACCAAAACTAGAGTAGGGCCAAGCAAAGCCTAGGATGAATCTCTCTTCTAGTCTAGCTTCCGCTTACACTGAAGCTTCCACTCCCATATGGGCAAGAAGAGCTCCTTCTCTTTTTGCCAAAGCAAAGACTCGCCTTTCTTCTTTTCTGGCGGGATATGAAGACGGAAGCATGAGGACTGAGATGAATAGCCCATCCTTTAGTGAGCTGCTGAAAGACGTGCTGTTAGCCAACGCGAGTCATCAGTATGCAGGGAATAGGGTAGGTTAGCATATATAAAGGACGTGAGATTGAAGCAAGAAAATCTCTTCCTTCCCCTTCCTATGCAAGCCTGATTAGCTAATGGAGACAGAACGGAGTCATTTTCCCTATAGAGCGATAGACAGAACCAAGGCGAATCTCTCTGTTAGACATGATGACTACGTCATGTTTTCTTTTGCTGGAAAGCATCCACTCGGCCTTCTTCCCCAGTCTACCACTGATGGCAGACTAATCCCTCAATATGAAAACAATATCGAAGCGAGGACAGAGTTTTTGATCTCTGTTTTCGAACCCGAGACCTTTTGCTCAACCGTGAAAGGCTTTGACCATTCCCAAGAAAAAAAAGAAAAATCTATCATCCAATTTGATCTCTAAGATAGACAAAGTCTGGTTCACCAAAGAGCCTTATCCTACGTCACTGCCTGACTTCCATCTCCTGACATCGGTACTTGTTTTCTAGTTTGCCCAGGAAAAGTGGAATTGAAACCTGCCGCACGCGTTCAATAGTATGCGCTGCTGCTGGTCTTTCACTTGGAATGGAACAGGTATATCTCTTTGGCCCGGGGAATCCCAAACAAAATGTCGTCGGCGTATCGCGCATAGTAGATCCTGAGTGACCATTAGCAGCCAGCCAGTGCCATACCAACTCTGCCTCACCAGCCAGCGAGCGTAAGAATGGAGCGAGCGAGCAGCCTGCAACTATGTAGCGAGCCTATTTGAAATGATGCCAGACATTGCAATGAAAGAAAAAAACTTTCCTGTCTGTGTTATAGCTAGGACTTGGATGTTCCGGAATCCTCTTGCCGAGCTGGAACGACCCATCTCCTATTTCTGCTTCCAACGCCTACACGTTGAGTCTCAGTTACTCGAGAAAGACTTATTCATAGTGGAGATAGTCAACCTCCACCAGCAAGCAGCACCGGAGTGAATCCTTTCGATCTTTTTTGAGAGGGAAAATGATAATGAAAAAGGAGAAAAAAAAACGCTGAGAGACACATTGCAAAAAGAATCGCTTATTTCAATGTTGTAAACTAGT
>Ga0268330_1000002_pt1 | contig 77889 bp, 75 predicted proteins | sample G5R3_NF_17JUL201_FD_189918 | JGI IMG/M metagenome (GOLD analysis project Ga0268330, IMG submission 189918) | Phyllosphere microbial comminities from switchgrass, GLBRC, Michigan, United States - G5R3_NF_17JUL2017_LD1 | ecosystem: Host-associated > Plants > Phyllosphere > Phylloplane/Leaf... | reverse complement strand
GTTCGGTTCTTAAAAAAAAAAAACGAACCGAACCAGACATAGAACGGGAGCGATAAAACAGAACCGAACCACAAAAATGGAAATTTGGGTAATTAAAGGATAGAAGATAATAGTTTAAAATAGAATTACAAATTTAATCTGCTCTAAATATGTGTGTATGAACCGATGAACCGAATCAATATAAATGTGTTTTATAGGTTTAAATTAGAAGAATGTTTAAGATATTGCCCTGAAAAAATTGTATTTTTTTCTTTCCATTATATGTTTTGTTTTTATCCATAAAAAGAACCAACAATTAAACTATTTTCTGTAGAATTAAGAGGGAATTGAACCCTAGTTAAAGAATTTGCAATTCTTTTACAGTAGCCATCTGTGTCTTAATTCAAAATCATAAAGACTAAAATCATTTAACTATTAAAATTACATTTCGTTGGTTCTTTTTATTGTATTTTACTCTACTTTTCATCAGAAAATTAAGGAGTAAATTATTTCATTAACCATTTTAAATAATAGAAGCACCCTAAGAGGGGTGTCTTTATTGTTTTCATACCGTTTTTTATGGATAAAGAACATTACATTTGAATCAGTTATAAATTTCGATAAAGACTACTTTATCAGTTTATTAACATTTTTATCGCCCGGTGGGCGACGTATTTGTTTATTATTTTGTTATATTACTTTGGTTCGGTTCTTTCTTTTTATAACTAAACTAAAAATAGCAAAGAAATAAAGCATAATAAACAAATTGCAGTTCTAATGTTTTTTGGTTCTATTGAATGTTTGGTTCTTTTATATATATAAAAACACAAAAAAAAAACCGAACCACAAATAAAGGAGTTAAAGTTTTAACATATTATTTTTTTTGATATTGAAAGTGTAATAGGACCTATCATTGCAAGTAGTAGAATCACACTAGTAAGTAGTAGCCAAAAACTATTGTTAGTATAAAGGAGATATCCTATAGATTGAATTTGAATAAAATTAGAAAATTGAGGATAATTATAAAATCTCATATGTATTTGGCTATTAAGTGGTGTTTCATTATTATTAATCAGATTTCTATTTTCAGAAGAAAGATAAGCTGAGTTATTTATATTGAAATTAGAGTAATACACATTGGAATAATCAACATCTCTATTGGATAGAATTACCGAAGAAATTTTACTATGTTGAAAAGAAACAAATTTAGAGTTTATCCAGTTTAGAATCCCTAGTTCTGGGCTACCGTTCTTAATTTGGATAGTATTAGAAGAATTCACTTCTTTTCCACTATATATATTATTTACCATCGATGATGCAATATCACCTTCTCCTGTCGCCCCTGGTGCAAGGGAAGACCTCATACTACTTTCCCTTATAAAGATAGGTAGATAAGATTCTTCTGATCTGAAAAAAAAATTAGAGATCGGTAGTAGAGAAAATAGTTCGAATATAAAAAGAGATCTTATAATAGTACCTAGAGGTATATTTTGTGTATATTCTGAACCTATAGAACTGAGCTCTGCTATTTGAAGATTAAGCATCATAACTACAAATAGAAATAGTATAGCTATAGCCCCTACATAAACTATAAGGTAAGAAATACCGATAAACCCAACACCGAGAAGTATTAGATATCCAGCAATATTCACAAAAACAGATATTAGAAAAAGCACAGATATAACAGGATTTTTAGATGTAATAACAAGAATACCTGAAAATATTGCTCTAATAGAAAGGAAATCAAGTAGAAAATTGTTTACCATTATTATATTAAAGAATTATATCATTATAGTTATAACCTCCTTTCTCCCCCCCCCTCCCTACTTCCAGGGGAAGGAGATAGAGGGTAGTGTTTTTTCATATACAAAAAAAAAGATATGGTATATAAAAAATAAAGAAGAACCAATGCAGGAGAATATAGAATATTAATTTACGTATCAAGAGAACCAAAAATATATATACTTTATGTTTTTTTATATATAAAAAAGAACCACAAATAGATACTTTAATCTTAAAACTCTTTTGTGCGACCTTTATTCCTGCTTCCAGACAATAGCTGAAAGGGGTGATAAGGAAAATATATAGGGTTTAAGAAAAAACAGAGAAATAAAGTAAGATTAAAGCTAAGGCTAAACTATAATAATATTTATATTTGTAATAATTCAAGTTATTACGAATCATGTATGTATTAGGTATCGGTTTTAGCTCTGTATATAACTTTCTCAACATAAAAATAAATGTACTTCTTCTATTTTACTCCCCCCCTGACCCTCTTCTCCCTGATCCCCATCCCCCTATAGGGGGGGGGGAAGGGAGTAATAGAGAGAAGGGGTAGTAGAACATCCATAAAATATTAAAAAAGAAATAAGAGATGATATCCTGAATACTAAATTTAAAAACTCTTACTTATAAAAAAATGAACCAATAATTTACTTTTATTACTTTTTACATGTGTTAGAGCGTATCTCTGGTTCTTCATTATATCTACTTATTTAATAAAAATATTGTTAAAAGAAAAACCTAAAATAAGGTGATACACCAAGCAACTGCAGCACTATTTTACTTTTTTCGCTTCTATTACCCCAGTAGGGGAACAGGATGATAACATTCTTTTCTAAATTTACCATCAAGAAGACGAACACCCCTTCGCTTTCACACTTTCTTGATACTAAGACATCCTTTCATTCTACCCCACATTCTTTTAATAATATTAATAATAATAACAACCTACTCATCTCTAACCAATCTAATCCCTCTAAATCTAATATTATAGATTATAGATTATAAGGTGAGTGAAATCTATAATATTAATAATAACCTACTCATCTCTTCTAATAACCCACACACTCATAACCCCGAAATTTATCATGTACTTACCGGTGACAATCTTATACTAGCTAAATATAATAAACTTATTATTTCTATTATTCTTAAATTTCAATCTCTTGACAAAAGTGATATTAAAATTGACGAATATAATTCTCTACTAATTAAACTGATTAAAATACGGGCGAAGAAAAGGAAGGTTTTACTCCTCATGAAATGGGCGTTGCCCTTCACCCCAATTCTAAAGATCAACTTCAATATATACACAAAGGTATGAGTATCGAGCAGTGGATTGACGATTTTGAAGTTATGATTAATAGCCTAAATAAAACTGTATCTCCTACTGCTGTTGGATATCTAAAACGTACTTACCATAATCTTACTCAAATTTCTTACATTACTAATAGTAATAAACATTGGTATATTTGGAATGACATGTGGGAAGGTGTGATTTCTCGGATTAACAAAGCACTTACTTCTGGGTTTAATAAAGATATGAATACTCATATTCTTAGTTACAAAATTCAATCTGCTAAAACCCTTGTTGAAGTTATTGATGATTGGAAAAATTCAGATAACTACGATAATATGATTAGTTCTATATCTGAGCTTGAGATACTATTTTCTAACATTCATAATATTTATATTGATAAAACGAAAAATATGGCTACTCAAATTAAATTCAGAGTGAATACCTTGATTATAACCGACCATCTATGGCTTATGGTGAAAACAATATCATTGATAATGTACTAAGGGAAAGCGATAGAAATGCTAAAATTATTCTAGAGAATCGTCTTGAGAATATTGAGAAAATTGGGTTCAATGAAAAAGGTAAAATGGGGGATCTAAGCTATAAAGGGTATAATATTCTGGATGAAAAAGGTACTATTTTCAATTCCGTTAAGACCCCTACCTGATATAGTATTGGTGTATCACCTATGTAAAAAGTTTCATATAAGTATCAATAGTGATATGGAGTATATTATTTAGTAATTAAAGAAACTATTAGGAATGCCTAGTATATATGTTATAAAGGAAGTATAATACTAAAAGTATATTAAACAATCAGAAGAATATACAATCCTAAGGAAAACCTAATAATATTACTACGTTGAGAAGTAAAACATTATAGTATCAATAGGAAAGGAAATCAACCGAGACTTTGGAAGTAATGGTGAATGAAACCAAAATAGCTAATACAACCCCACCTCCGTTACCGATTAGGAGGGGACTCTTTTATTTTTTTATTTTTTTTTATGATTAAAGAGGCGTCAAGCTTAACTTTTTGTTACCTTATGAAGATAATGAAATGTAAAAAATTATATAATTAGTAGTCAAATCTTGTAACAATATCTTGAAATAGATAATAAACTATAATAATAAAATTATAAAATGAAAATTGTATCATTTTCCAAAATTTTATCTTGGTTATAGCTCCAAAGAGGGTTAAAGCCCCGTTTTACAAGTAAATAAATTATACGTATAAATAATATCTCTTTATTTACTTATCCAATTTCCTTCTTTTTCTCCTTCTAATAACATTTTAGAATAAGGGAGAAAGGGAGATTGGGAAATAAAGTTGTAAATTTTAGTTAGTATGAATAAATAAGTACTAAGAGGACGTCAGCCTTTTAGGAATATAGGGGTTCCATCCTCTAAAGCTAAGTATAACATATATAACAATATAGAAGAGTAACGTGAGTGAAAGGTGAAAAGCAAGTAGATGACTAGTTAAATAGATTCTGAACTAGTAGTTTTATAAGCAGTTAAAATTTTAAAATTAAAAAATGATAACGTACCTTTTGCATAATGGGTCGTGCGACCTTACCACTTGTGTTATAATGCGGGTTTAATTCCGCTAGACTACTGATCTTGGTCTATTCCCTGCTGGATGTGCGAACGAAGTAATTTGTTGGTGCAGAGCTCCAGTTGAACTTAAAGGTGCACCGAGGAAAACTTGCAATTCAGAGCAAACTACCTCGAAGGGAAAGAATCTATGGATAATGTAATGTGAACAGATGCTTGATGCCTCGTAAATGCAACGCCGATGAAAACTGAACTCCCTCTTATGAGGGATAGTCGGCCTCTGTGTATGTACACATCTCTAGGCCCTATTGATGTGAAGATCTCGAAGAATGGCTAGACTATTCAATACACAGCGGGGTAAAGTCTGATCCTAAGGATTCATAAAGTATGACACAAGGTAGAAGGGTAAGCCCTATCGGCTCCTAACCCCTCGATGAAGGGACACGGGTAGCTATTCTATAAAGCGGAGACGTGGAAGTGGTAGTATATGCCAAGAGGGTAGAAGAGAATACAAAAAGCGAATGCTTCTCTGTAGCGGAGGAGATAGGTCTCTATCGCCAATGGGAGAGGAGAGAAATAACCAACCTGAAAGGGTGCTGACTTGTAATGCGGTAATTTCAGTCGTTTTTTTTGAGTTGTAACGAAAGTCGAATTCTAAAAAGGGTATGTCAGTAATGAAGAATTTTTAGATTTCCGTAGAGGTATACAAAGTGCGTGTTATCGGCTTTCTTCTTTTTTTTCTTTATTTAAAAAGATAAAGGAAAAGTTAAAGAAGAGGATTCTATTGAAAACTCAGTATCTAATCCAATGGGTCTGTCTATAAATTGGCAAAGAGAAGTAGTTGGAAAATAGTCCTCATACTTAACCAGAAGAGAAATAGTAACAAAACCGCAAGCAGAACATTATAGAAGAATAGTCGCACGAAGCCTTTTGGTTGAGGCACTGGGCGAGAAGGCTGACTCCTTAAACTCCGCAGTCGTCGGCTTGAACTATAGGAATATGTTAGTAGATAGAAAAAAAATTTGAAAAGTTACAATAACACGAACCAACCAAAACAAGGCTTTCGATTTCAATAAAGCTAGTCAAGTTATCCGAAAAATACAACTCAAAATAGCGGCGGCTTACAAAATCGAAGACATGAGTAAAATAATGGAACTTCAACGTATTCTGGTTAACAGCTGACCAAGACGAATGCTAGTCGCTCGTCAGGCAGTAAGTTCTCCCGGTGGAAAAACACCTGGAATTGATGGAAAAGTATTTGAAAATTCAATAGATAGCTATATAGAAATAGCGATCAAACCGCGAGAGGTTACCGATTTTCCAAAAACGTATAAAGCCTCACCGGTAAAACGAGTAATGGTGCCAAAAGGTCCTGGTTCAACAGAAAAACGACCTCTTGGAATACCTACTATTTTTGACCGAGCAGTACAAGCGCTATATCTATATAGACTACTCCCAATCGCAGAACTGCGGGCCGACAAAGGAAGCTTCGGTTTCCGAAAAGGTATGGGAACTCGTGACGCATCTATAGCACTGAAAAATGCAATGGTGAAAGTTCCACGACCACAACTTATCTTTGATGCGGATATATCCAAATTCTTTGATAACGTCTCGCACTCTTGGCTTATAGAGAATGTACCAATGGACAAAGATATTCTGCGCGCAATTCTTACATCAGAAGCCATGGTTAATGGTGTTATTGAAGCGACAGAAAAAGGTTTTCCACAAGGTGGTATAATCTCGCCTATGCTTGGTAATCTAACTCTAGATGGTCTTGAAAGAGTGGTTAAAGAACCTTTCCTCAAGTATAAAGGTATTCTTCCAAAAGTGAATGTAATCCGATATGCGGATGATTTTATAATCACTGGACCATCTCTACGGTGGTGTTTTGACGATACTATTGTCCCGAATTGTACCAAGTTTCTTAAAGAACGTGGACTTAACATTCATCCTGTTAAATCTCGGATAATTGACCCTTATGTTGATAGTTTCGATTTTCTGGGTTCACAATACAAATGAATGCCAAACAGGAAGGATAAAGGAAAACATTGGCTTCGAATACTTCCTTCAGTAAAATCTATATATGCATTCAAAAATAGTGTACGACAAGCTATTTACAACTGTAAATCGATGGATGAGCGAGGTACAATGATAAATCAATTGAACCTACTAATAATAGGTTGAGGGAACTATCATGCATTTAGTAATTCCTCAGAAACTTTTGCAATGCTAGATAAATTTGTTTGAGACACGTATCTCAATTGAATGGAAAAACGCTTTCCAAAAGCAACGATGACATACATAATCGAAAAGGGTTTCATGAAGGTGGGTAACTACAAAACAATGCCTTTTGGTATTGTTAACGATAAAGTGGTAACACTAACTCGCCTTAGTGGAATTCAAAACCGATCTATGGACGTAATCGCAATAAAACGATCCGGTTTTCTCGATAGATTCGACAAATACTGGGAACGTGACCAAATACAGGAAAATGAAGAGAAATTATTTTACTAATAGAATGCCAGGTAAAAGCACAAATAAAACTGGACAATCGACGGCGAAGGCCTAGGCAGAAATATAGATTTCTGTTGATGAAATGGCTCAAGCTGTATGCGGTGAAAGTCGCACGTACAGTTTCTAAGAGGGGAAAAGCCGAGAGGCTCTACCTATTCTGATAGCGAGTTAATTTTTATAGCAAGATGAGTAATCTAAGTGAAAGCAACTACATAAACAAAAGCAATTAAGTAAAAATATATGTTCTAACGTTTTTTGTTTTTTATACTTTTAACTCCCGCCCCCGCCCCCCTTTTAGGGGGGGGGGGCAGGGGAAGAAAAAATATAAAAAGAGGACTTGTGTTGTTTTCTTATGTAATGTTTATCGCCTTTCCCCCCTACGGGGGAAAAGGCAATAAAACATTAAGTATAAACTATAATATTCTCTTTACTTATTATCCAGTCCTTTTTTCTATAAACCCATACAGGGAAAGAAAAAACTTGTAAACTAGAGATTCCATATAAAAATAATTTAAAAAACTTAAAAATGGTGATGTAGATTAGTTATAAAAATTAGACCCGAAGCCAAGTGATCTTACTATGGTCAGGCATAAACTATATAATGGCCGAACAGGTAAATGTTGCAAAATTTTCTGATGAATCGTGGTAAGGGGTAAATCATTTTGCCCAAATAAATAGTGATATTTATTAAATACCAACTCATAACGGTGAAACCTAACCTACATTACCAGCAGTAGTATGGCAATACCGTGGGAAGTCGTAGTAGATAGAGATAATTTAGTATGTTTATATTTAATTATAAACATAATGAAATGAAATATATTTATATAATACATAATATATTTCGCTACTATTGACCCCGTAACGACTGATTCGAAAGAAGAGACGTAGAATTTTATTCTATGTAACACGTTGGCACTCTATAATCTCAACTTGCTATGAATTTATATTAAAACGGTAATATAAAATTCATTTTATAAACGTAAATCCCCATGGGTAGTCCAGCTTTAAGCTAACAATAAAAATAATACGAACCAATGAAAACTACATATAATTTTACTAATGAATGGATATCAGGATTTACATCTTTTTTTTTACTATAGTAAAAAAAAGAAAAGCTGATGGTTCATTTGTAGTATCCTATCGTTTTTTTTATAAAAAAACGAAGAAAAACGAAAAGAAGGTTACATACCTTATCGACCTCGTCCTAGATTTGTTCTAACCCAAAGTATAGTAGAATATGAAATGTTTACATCACATCGCCCCTGGCGAGCAAAAATATCTAAAAGTAGGACGACTAACTATAAATAGTAATCGTAATGAAATCAATATTGTGGTGACAAAACTAGATGAAATAATAAATGTAATAATACCCCATTTTGATAAATATCCTGTGAGAGGTGGAAAACTAATATCTTATCTTATTTTTCTTGTTTTTTTATTATATATAATAAAAAAACATAAGAATCGTAATGAATATGAAAGATAAAAAGCATAATACTCTTGAAGGATTTCTTAGAATTCTAGATCTGGGATATTTTACTCATTCTACTAGTAAACGAAATATGGACGGAAAAAATAGAATTCTATCTAGAACTAGGTCTAAATTTGGTATACTACCAAATTTCCAAAAGATAAAAATAGAAATAGACAAAATTAAACCAACTGTTTCTTTCAGCACTGAATTTATTCTAGGGCTTATTGATGGAGATGGTAGTATCAATTTTTCTTTTCGAAATGATAGTCGCCGTGTAAGAGCAAATTTTTCAATAACTCAAGGAATAGATGATTATCATGTACTAGTTAAAGTAAAATCTTATTTTAATAGAGGTCAAATCCAAATTCTAAAGAGTGAAGGAAGACGGTTTCAAATTCAAGACGTAAGAATACTTCTTCTCCAGAGGAGATGAAAAACTAGAACCTATACTTTATAGTAATGGTATTCCTATGCTAAACACTATTAAAAAAGATTCTCTTAATGAAGTAATTGAAGCTTGGAAAATAATTGATGGTGTGAAAAAAGATGAGAATCTTCTAGCAGTAGTAAATCTGATATATAATATGAATAAAGGGGGTTCACGACTTCTTTTTTTCTTGTTTTTTTTATTATATATAATAAAAAAACATAAGAAAAAAAGATAAACTAGATAAGAAATCTTATCTAGAACAATTTGGAATATTGCACATTTATATATAATAATAAAATGCAATTTAAATACTCCCCTCCGTTTTTTAATATCATTATATCTTCTTACCTTTCTTAGTCTTTGCTTTTTATTCTATATAATGAAAAGTATGCAGAAAAGTAGTAGACAAAGTGATGAATATTATTAAGTAAATTATTAATGTAGTATATATTTTATGTTTATATAGTTGTAGTATTTTTTATATATTTTTATTGTTTTTGTTAGCAAAAAAAACGAGGAGCAATAGTTAATATAAATTCTTTTCCCCCTTATCCCCCGCAGGGGGAAGGGGGTAAGGTAAGAATAGAGTTGAAGGTATAGTCTAAATTTTAGTGAAAGCTAAAAAAGCATTGGAAATGCTAATCTAACTTGGTTGATAGCTGGTATTCTGCGAAACCTATTTAGGTAGGATGTTTATTAAATAGTAATCCCCATACTCCCTTTTTCTTATTTTTATCTATAAAAAAACATGACAATAGCTGAAAGGATATTGAGGAAGGGGAATAGATTATTTTTTGTACAGCACTGATCATCATATGTTATAAATTAATTTAAGTTTATTTATTTAATTATTAGTTTATATACTAAATTGGGGGGTTTAAAACTCTACCATTGATGGTTAACCTCGGAATGAAAATAATTGGTAATAAACGTACAGTCTATTCTTGATAAGGTGGATAGACAAAAGGGAAACAGCCCAGAACAAAAGTTAAGGTCCCAAAATATTATTTAGTGAAAATAAGAATGTTTTCTATGTTTCTATTAGTAAATTTGTGATAGTTCTACGAATAAAACACGCCTAATACAACCATTAAGTAGGCTTGGAGGTATGAAATGTCATCAATGCCTCAATATTAAGCGATTACTATTTTAGTACCTACTCAAAACGGTGAAACCTAAGGTGAAAACTATGGCAATACCGTGGGTAAGTCGTATCATTGTAGAGATTCTTTTGTTATTTATGTCTCTTTTAATTATATATTATTTATATATAGAGATATAAAAACAAGTAATGCTTCTATCCTTAAATAGAACCCTTGATATTGACCCTGTAACGACTGATTCGAAAGAAGAGACATGGAATAATGAATTCTGTGTAACACGTAGGCACTCTATGAATCTCAATTTACTAAGGAATAATAATGAATATAAAAATGAATATAAATACAAATATAAAAATAAGCCCTTGGTGGCTAACCGGATTTACATCTTTTTTTACTATAGTAAAAAAAAGAAAAGCAGATGGAAGTTTTATGATTATTATCAAAAAACAACCAAAAATACCGTACCGTCTCTATCCTTGTTTTACTCTTACTCAAAATAAAATAGATATTACTATGATGAAAGCTATTCATAGATATCTAGGTGTTGGACGACTCGTAGTTAATCGAGATAGAGTAGATATAGTAGTAAGTTCTATAGATGATATTCTACATATAATACTGCCGCATTTTGATAATTATCCCGTACTTCTTTTTTTTCTAAAGAAAAAAAGATCAGAGGTAAACTAATGTCTTATCTTATTTTTCTTGTTTTTTATTATATATAATAAAAAAACATAACGGTAGTCCTAGCTATGAAAGATAAAGTACATAGTAGTCCAGAAGGTTTTCTTAAACTACTTGATCTATCTTATTTTACGCATAGCACTTCTACTCGTACGATAGAGTCAAAACAAATTATAGAAAACAGAGTGGGTATTATAAATAAATCAAAGGATCTAGTACCTATTGATTTTTCGATAGTAAAACCTTATGTATCTCTTAATCATGATTTTGTTGCTGGACTTTTTGATGGTGATGGTAATCTAGGCTTTCTTTTTACAAAAGAAAAAATACGAACCAAAGTTTCTTATGTTTTTTATTATAATAAAAAACACTAAATAACTCAAGGTATAGATAATTATTCTCTCCTTCTAGAACTTATTACGTTTTTTCAATGTGGAAATGTTAGTTCTGTTTGGAGTACTAAAGAGAAGCTAGACGATATCGAGTATCAGGAATCTCAAATCTAGTAGAGAAAGTTCAACCAGTACTTGAGTCAGTTGCAGGGCTCCGCCCCGCTCAAAAGTATTAAAAGAACTTATCTAGAGCCAGCCTAGTTTAAAGCATGAAAGATACTATACAACGGTATAAAATCAAATAAAGATGAACTAGCTGTAATTGATCTAGTTCATAATCTACATCAAGGTGGAAAGTCTCTTCTTTTTTCCTCTAGGGCTGGCCTTTGGCCCGAAGGAAAGATACAAAATTTTATGTTTTTTATATAAAAAACATGTAATTTCCCCTCTTTTCAGTTTTTTATTTGTATTTATATTTATATAAGAATTCCTAAGGTAAAATATAGAGTTGAAGGTATAGTCTAATCTATGATGAAAATCATAGAATAATTGAGCCATCTTTTTATGATAGTGTAACAACTCAGTGGTCTAATTATATTCTTGTATAATTACGGAAGAAAGCGTCTACAATTTATTGGGTCTTAGATAATATACCTAGACTTTGTCTATATTTATTATATCAAATTACTGGTTCGGTTCGGTTCGGTTCGGTTCGGTTCGGTTCTTTCTTAGTCCCCCTTGATCCCGTCCCCGTCCCCTAAAAGGGGACGGGGACGGGAACGGGAGTAGTAAGGGTTTTTCATATGTACAACTTTATTCATGAACCGAACCATAAAACACGTCTTTTATCACCGTTTCTTAATTATATATTATAATAAAAACAATGATAAAAAGAGAAAATACTTAATAAAATAGGGGTATGATTGGTTCTTCAAATAGCACAATATAAGAAAACCAATGAAATTTTGTATATTATAAATTTTTATGTCTCTCATTCAGGGTAGTAGGAAAATGTAAGATTATGAATTCATAACCATTTTTATTAATGATAATGTTTTATCCCTCTACGGTTTTATATATAATAAAATAAAAAAAATAAAATTGTTTATTTTTATTTTTATTTTTTTTTATAAAAAAACATATGAAGCAGTAAAAATAGTTAAAAAAGAGGAAAAGATTTATTTACAAATATAATAATATAAGGGTAGCAGAACATTCAGTATTATGATAAAGACTTGTACTTATTGATAAGTTGGAAAATACTGAAGAGAAAATGCTGACATGAGTAACGTAAAAAGGAATTAAAATATTCCTCACCGAAAGCGAAAGGGTTTCATAGATAAGTTAATCTGCTATGAGTTATTCGGTTTCTAAGGCATATATATGAAAATATATATCTGATGAATAGTAATTTAATTATAGTTAATAGTTCCTTGCGACTATAGACATTTGAGGTCTTATTTTTTTTTTACGATATAAGATATTCAAGTGATTATTTTTTTCATGGCCTTTTCTAATTATTTTAGGAATAGGGTTAGCATGCTATAATTATAAACATAACATGTCTAATTAACATTAATATTGTCAAGAAATTTATGATAAAATATATATTTAATTATGGAGGTTTATCCTCTGCTTTAGCATACTTCTAAGGAGTAGGCCTTTGATTAGGACTTACCTAGATATAAAAAAGTTGCGATTTTGAAAGAAAAAAACGGAATCGTTTTAGAATTTTACAATTCAACTTTTTGGTGGGCGACGAATTTTGTGTTTTTTTACTGTTTTTTTGGTCCTATGAAATGTTTTTTTATATAAAAAAAACAAGTGCCCGGAGGGCATAACAATAAAAAAACATAAGTACGAGAACTAAGCCTTTATATATAATATATAATTTAATTTTATAAACCGTACCCTAAACCGACACAGGTTCGTAAGTAGAGAATACTAAGGTGTAGAGATAATACTTGTGAAGGAACTCGGCAAAATGTATCCGTACGTTCGACAATAAGGATAACCATTTTATATTTTTATAATATAAATGTGTGACACAGACTCGAGAGCTGCGACTGTTTACCAAAAACACAGCAACTTGCTAAGACATGTAGTATTTGTATAAGTTGTGAACTCTGCCCGATGCCACATAGTATAAAAGAGACGATAATAGGTCGTTGATTGATACTGTGGTGAATGGCGGTCTTAACTATAAGGATCTGAAAGTAGCAAAATTCCTGTCTGTTGATCTAGGAAATCGACTCTATGGGTACATACTGTCAAACTATGGGAACCCCCTAAAGCTTATGGTACCAAGCAATATCGGAAACGGTATTCGTGGCTGAACTAATTACTCAGATCTGCTGTACTTCATATTTTACTCATTTAAGAATAAAATATATATTATATACATGATTTATTGGTACTCACGTAGTAATAATGATATAATAGATGAAATATATAATAATAGTATAGCTAAGGTAACAAGTCATAAGATGAACGAAAGTGAAATGGGCAATCGCGTAGCTAAATCAAACATAAATTATATAGAGTATAACGTTAGCCTACGTCTATATGATCTGTTTGTAAAAGTGCAACGAGTATACGGCAGTTCTTGTATTGTGGTAACTGTCATCATTACCCTAGGCTTTATAATAATTCAATATATAAAAACGTGTAGTAATCTATATATTGGACGATGAATACAAGTAAGATATACTCTAATGGTCCAAGAAATTGGATATCCAGTCAAAATCCTTTCTAAGTTTCTTACTTCTAGATCTTTTCCTCAAATATGTCGCCTGCCAGGCGATAAAATAGATCCTATGTTTATAACTGGACTAGTAGATGGAGAAGGATCCTTTATTATAAAAATGTCTAAGACAAAATCAGGTTGACGGACTCAACTAGAATTTTGTATAGGTATGCATATTCGAGACAAAGAACTGATAGTACAAATCAATCAGTATTTTGGAGTGGGGAACATACGAGAAACTAGTACTAGAATATATTATTCGGTACGATCTATTAAAGATCTTCTAGTTATAGAATCTCATTTAAAAAAATACCCACTACAAACGAATAAAGGTGCTGATTTTATACTATTTTAAAAAGCTCTGAATATTATGATAAATAAAGGCCATCTTTCTGAACGTGGGCTTCAAGAAATTGTGGGCTAGCATGAATTGAGGAATTAGTGATACACTACAAGCTATTTTTCCAATGACCATACCCGTAGAACGGCCAAAAATAGTTAGTAATGATATTGATCCTCAATGGCTAGCAGGGTTTACTACAGGAGAAGGTAGTTTCGTTATTCGTATTGAAGATAACAGTACGAACAAAGGAGGTTTTCAAGTTCGTCTACGATTTAATATAACACAACATACTCGGGATTCTGAGCTAATGAATAAAATAGCTGTTTATTTTAAGTGTGGTTCTTCGTATATAAATCGAGAAACAATAAGCTATAATGTATATTCTAATAAGACGAACATAGATATAATAGCTCCTTTTTTTACTAAATATCCTGTAAAAGGATATAAAAGTATCCAATTCGACCATTGAATGAAAGTTGCAGATATCATTAAAAATGAGAAACATAAGACTATCGAAGGTATAGAAATGATAAAGGGCTTTGCCCTAGAAAAACAAAAAACGTAAAATTGTTTTTAACTCTCGGGGGAAAAAAGATGTAAGAAATATGATAAATTTGATTACCATGTGGCCATTAAATGTGGTCCTGCATGAATGAGGTAACGTGGCTCTGCTGTCTCCACAAGTATCTCAGTGAAATTGAATTAGCCGTGCAGATGCGGTTTGTCTTCAGATAGACGGGAGTGTCGAGCTGATAAGCTTACTATAATAATGAGGTGTAAATCCTCCTTACAACCCATTGTATTGAGCTCAAGCAGCATGCTATTTTAGTAATAGAATGGTGTGAAGCCTGCCCAAATCCATCTTATCGATATCATAAGATGGTGAGCTAGATACCTAAGGACAACAATTGTAAATTCTGTGTTAGAAGCACAAATATCTGAGTATTAGCGTTAAAGCGATATTTTTGTTAAGTGTAATAAGGTGTTTCCGTACTTTATTTAATGGGTCTAATCTTAACATGTGTATAGCAGAAGTCCTAAGGGTATTATAAAAGTGTTATAGTGGGAACAGTGTAAACCCAATAGTTACTCTATATTAACAATAAACATGGAGAGGTTTTATTGTAAAATAAAATATCAACTAGTGGGTAAAGGATCTTCCAAAAAGCGAATGCTAACTAGTAATAGGTTAGATAGGTTTTATTTTTATTACAATAATAAATATAATATGTATAGTTATAACACAGTATATTGCCTTACTACCTAAAGAAAGGCTGACACCCTACTCTTTAGTTCAAGTTGTCTGTCATATTATATTTATAAAATACATAAATTTTATATTATCGTAATTACTTATTATATTTTTTTCTGAAACTTTGTAGTAAGTAATTACTAATCAATATTAAAAAAAGTCACAAATACAATAATAATGAATATTAAATTTAATTTTATCAAGATTCTTGTCGCCCGAGGCATAAGATCTATGAAACTTATGAAGCATTATAGTAATTTTACTGTTAAAGATCAAAGTAGGGCTATGTAAAAAAGAGAATATTGGTCCTTATTATTTTACAGGTATGAGAGAAGGTGATGGTAACTTTCATGTGACAGTAATTGGACTTAAAAAAGTTACACTAGCTTTTAAAATTACTCAGAAAAGAGAATCGAAAAATATGCTTACTAAATGTTTTGAATATTTTCAATGTGGTAGTATAATAATAGATAATCGTCGTGACAATACGCTTAAATTCCAAGTTACGAATCGTAAACATATTAAGGATATAATAATACCTCATTTTAACAAATTCCCTATGATAGGTAGTAAATACATGGATTATATGAGATTTATGCAAATTTCAGAAATGCTTGATAATAAGGAGCATTGAACACAAGAAGGACTTGATAAAATTAAATCTATTAAGGCAAATATGAATAAAGGACGATCTTTTGAAGATCGTTATACTTTTAGTAAAACATTTACTGAAAAAAGAATCATCAATCCTGATTGGTTTTCAGGATTTATAGATGCAGAAGGTTGTTTTGAATCTCTATTAGTTAAAGAAAAAAAAACACAGAAAATGTATATTACACTACGTCTAAGTGTTTCTCAAAAAGGACATGATGTATTTATACTCGATTGTATACGTACATTTCTAAAAGGGGGACATATAAGTCCTTCTATAAACATTCATAATATAAATGATGTAAAGAAAGTAGACCGTGTAATGCGTTATTATTCCCTAGGGAATAATAATAGGATACAAAACATTATAGATATTATGGAAAATTCACCTCTTTTCACAACTAAAATGGATAATTTTGCTCTGTGAAAAGATCTCTATATTAAAAAAACAAATAAACACATAAAAACCCTAGAGGGACTCAAAGAAATAAAACTATTCTTTGATAGCCGTAATAAAAATAAAAAATAACCAATTCGAAAGAATGCAGACTTGGAAGTGGTGTTAGCTAGCAAATCTGAATTATATAAATATATGGAACAAAATTATATAATGGTTAGCTAATGCTTGAGCCGTATGCGATGAAAGTCGCACGTACGGTTCTTAGAGGGGGAAAGATTTGTGAAAATCCTACCTATCTCAACAGACCCTATGCAACTTTACTGTAGTTTGATATTGTATTTTTATTTTTTAAGTGTAGAATACAAGGGAGTAATCATATTACATCAGTGAAATACCTTGATTAACAAAATAAAAAGACTTACCGGCCGTAGAGCTTATGGGAAAATGTCAAATTGTCAGTTTGACTGGGACGGTAGCCTCTAATAAAGTATCAGAGGCCTTCAATGGTATGTGTGTATTGGTCAGAAACCAATGAATTATGAAAAGTTTACAAAAATATAATGGTCTAACATACTTAACTGAAAAATTGATAAATTAATCAGATATGCAAATAGGACATAGTGATCCGGTGATACCTTATGGAACGATCATCGCTCAAGAAATAAAAGTTACGCTAGGGATAAATCTATTGTCTCTAGCTTAGATCTTTAAAATCTATAAAAAAAATTGGGTGAATTGCAAGAACCTCTTTCTTTGGTTCTCTTTTTCTCAAATATTTATATTTATATTTATATTTATATTTATATTTATATTTATATTTATATTTATATTTATATTTATATTTATATTTATATTTATATTTAAAAGAGAACCAAAGATTACGTTAGAAAACTTGCAGCTAAGCTTTATTCAGTGCCAATTATGGGGATAGACTACTATCCTATTAATTGAGAATAAAGAAAGTTCAACGACTAATCAGTGACTTGTACTAAGAATAATCTGGACACGAGCGCCCGACATTTTTACTATATACAATAATAATCGTAAAAAGCGATATTAATGGTTCGGTTCTTAATATACCCTATTCCTCTTTTCTCCTCTATGGTAATTGGGTAGGGCATAGGCAAGGCCTATTTAATTTTAAAATAACAACGAAACTATGAAAATTACACGAAATCAAATTCTAGCTATTAAGGCTAAACTGGAAACTCAAGGAAAGCGACTAAGCCCTAATTCAACTATATTTCGTGAATATAAATCGACTCTTAATCCTCTAACTTCTTATCAAAAAGAAGCAGCGATTGGACATCTTCGTCTTTTTTTTTATAAAAAAAAGAAGAGATGCTCGAATTGAGAAAGGAAAAAGCAGGGGGGACATCTTCTAAAATTTGAGTATGGAGATAAAAATAAAGATTATGCATTTAATATTTATTCTCTATACCTAGATTATTGTCATGTTTTTTTATATATAAAAAAACGTAGGGGAGGTTTAACAAACGCGAATAAACATAAATGGGAATAACGTTACTACTTGGTGTTAATCTTTTTTTTAGTTCTTTGAATAAAAAAAGACAAAACACTACTTCATACTAATTTTAATGAACTAGGTAATCTTTTTCTTGTTTTTTTATATATAAAAAAACATAATAATGAGGGTAAAAAATGTGTTCCTACTGATCTATTTCAAAAAGAGAAAATTTCTCCAGTAACTCTAGCTCGTTGGTTTATGGATGATGGTGGGGTAGCCATTCTCACGGTATTCAATTTCATACGCAGAGCTTTACAGAACAAGAAATAAATAGTATGATACATGGACTTAATAGACAGTATTCACTAGGTAGATGGAAGGGTAAGAATAAAGGGAAATTTGTTATTAATCTTCCTGCAAGCTCCTATCTTTCATTTACTAGACTAATACGTCCTCATATGGTAGATAGTATGATGCAAAAACTAAAAATTCGATTATTCGAATCATTTTCCCCTCCTCTGTTTTGTTAAGTTATTAAAAAAAAAATATAATGTATGTATATATGTAAAAATGATGACATAGTCTGAACTACGTACTAATACGTAGAAGTAGAATATAAATAATTCTATGATAACATAAATGAACAGGTTTATCGTTTGCGAGAGTTCATATTGTCCAAACGGTTTGACACCTCGATTAACTAGAGTCATAGTCGAGGATAAATCGGGTGAATTGCGAGGAAACCTTAGAAATATAATAAAAATCCAGAGATTTCTAAGACAATTCGCAGCCAAACTTAGGAAGTATAATAAGTACTAAGTGGGTTCAACGACTAGTAAGTGAGTAATATAAACAATAATCTTACCACGAGCACCCGACAAGAAGGTTTTTGTTGATTTACATCTTTTTTTTATATAATAAAAAAAAGAAGCAAAAGCTTACACTATTTTAGGTGGTCGGGATTGAAATTAAAATTAATACTAATAATAAAAATAATGAAAACTATTAAAAATATTCGTAACGGATATCCGGGCCTCCGGCCAGCTAAATTCTAAATATTGGCAAGATTGGAAACGACAACAACCTAATCTTAATCCTTTTCTATTTCAACTTACTATAGGTATGATACTAAGTGATGCAACTATGTATCGTGTAAGCCGTGAGGCTTATATTAAATTTGAACAAGGATATCAACAAAAAGAATTTATTGATCATCTGTTCAATCAAATGAAAGGATACTCTTTTATGGAGTCTCCTGGAATTCGTTATTCAAATAATAACGTTTCCAATGAAATAAAAAGCTATTGGTTTAAAACTTATAGCCATAGCACATTTAGTGCTATTTATGATCTTTTTTATCCAGAAAGTAATTATGGACGTAAATCAATTTCTACAGGAATAATTACAAATTATCTTGAAAAAGAAGGTCTAGCCTATTGGATAATGGGTGATGGTAGTCTTCACAACCTTTTTTAAATATATTTAAAAAAGGAAGAGAAGGGCGTGTTCTTACGCTTCACACTCAAAGTTTTTCTTGTGAAGAAAATAATATGCTTTCAAATGAACTGAATGATAAATTCGGATTCAATAGTAAAGTAGTTAAACATAAATCATCTTTTGTAATACAGTTCAATACTAAAGATGCAAATAAACTTCATGATCTTATCAAATTTGCTGTAATTGATAGTATGAAGTATAAAATACCACGTAAAATAGTGTAAAAACAAAACCTTCTTGATGATATAGTCTAATCTTGTAGGTGACTACAAGCTGTAAGTATAAACAGCTTACACTTACACTATTTAAGCGAATAGAATAGGATTTTATTATATTCTTACCTTAAATAGAAAAATGGTCGACTCATCTCATCCTCCAGGTGCAGTAGCTTGGAAGGGTTCAGCTGTTCGCTGATTAAAGAGGTACGCGAGTTGGGTTCTTAATAATATAAAGACAAAATAATAATATATATATAAATAAATACCAATGATAACAATGAATATAAAAAAAAAAATAATAATCGGACAAATACATCCCCCTACGGGCGTATAAAAAAAACATAAGGAGATAGACATATTGAAAAGATTAAAGTAAATTCTCTTCCCCTTCCCCCGTAGGGGGTAGTAGGGGGACATGACTTTTTCTTTTGGTACAAATAGTAAAGAATATAGAAACTGGATTTATTCTATTCTGCAAAAAAAATATTGCAATAAACCCGTTTATACTGTAACTGTAAATACTAAAAATAAAGAATATATAAATTACCGACTAAAAACAAAAACACTGCCTCTTTTTACTAGTTTTGGGAAGAAATGTTTTATAAATATGATGAAATAGCTAAAAAATATATAAAAATCATACCCATTAACATTGAAGTGGACCCTATTGTACTAGCTCATTTTACTCTTTTTTTAATATATTAAAAAAAGATATGGGCGACGGTAGTTATAGTAGTAAAGATGGTCGTGTTCGTATTTTTACTAATCAATACACGTTTGATGAATGTACTATACTACAAAAGTCGATTCAAAATTATTGTGGCATTCAATGCGGAGTTCTTTTTGATCGTATGAGTAGCACAAATCATTCTCAATATATTCTAACTATAGGTAAAAAAGGAACTAACAAAACTTCAAGAACTTGTACAACCATATATGCATAAATCTATGCTGTACCGAATTGGACTTTAAGTTAGTTCTATAATTAATACAGGAGGAGATTTCGTCCACTCCCCTCTTCATATATTATTATTGTATTGAGCCCAAGTAAAACTGGATGAATTGCAGAGATATTTATTTATTTAGTAATAAAAGATTAGAAACAATCTGCAGCGAAGCTATGATCAGCACCTAGCAAGTCTAGTCGATCATAGAACGTTCAACGACTAATGGGAGAGCTGTGCTAGCAATAATCCCAACACGAGTGTCCAGCAGTACTTTAGTTTACTCTTTTTACTATAGTAAAAAGATATGAATAATATAGAGTACTGAAGATATAGTCTGATCAGTGATGTGAATCACTGGAATTGATTTAAATGTCGATTCATAACAAATTGTCAATACGACGTGGTTAATCTCCTATAATAATTGACACTCAACTATCTAGTAGATTAGATAATGCACTAATAAACTAATTCAATTGGCTCTTGGCGATTTATAATCTTTTTCTTGCCCTAGGTAAGAAGAAAAAAAGAACCGAACCACAAAAACAGATAATAATTATTAAAAATGAAACAATGACTACAGCACTAATTCGAATTATGAAACGTATTTACTTTACATCTTTTGAGTTCTTTATGCCTAATAGCACTATTATAAAATACCCTATATTTGGTTCCTAAAATCTCTAGTTAAACGTATTGAAAATATACAAAGTAAATATACTATTAATTGCACTATTCGAGTATATGATCTAAGTAAAGAAAAAGTCAAAGCGAAATCAGAGCTTAGCGGAAAAGGAGGTGTCTATATTCTATGGTGTAAATCTAATGGTCTGTTTTATGTAGGTTCCGCACTACGATTCTTTCTGAAGAAAGGTCGCCTAAATGACTACTTTATGCCAAAACGAATTACAGCAAGCCTAGAAGGTACTAGTTCTAAAGTCAGTAAAGATCTTGCTAAAAGGATTTTTACTTTACTTATGGTATTGAAGACTTCACTCTTCTAATTCCACAAGAAGAACTCTCAGATAATATAGATAAAACAACAATTAGTTTGGTTCCATTCAAAAATGGGAACAACTATGAATGCTACTTAATCCTACTCTTAACCGAAGTCTAATGATTTCGACTAGTGATGGAAAGATGATCGAATTCAAATGAGTACTGTAATTTAATGTTTTTTTATTATAATAAAAAAACGAACCAGAAAAATGAGGTAGATGACGATAATACTATTGTTCCAAATACTCAAAAAATTCTATATGGCCTAAAACATACATGGTATTACAAGCAAAGAAGGAGTTCACTATCCTATTGAGTATAATACTCTAAAAGGTCATTTTGAAAATAACATGATTTGGAATAATAAATTTCTATTTACCTCAGGACCTATTACTGATAAATACATTATTCCATCTAAAGGAACAGAACTAGCAGGGGATGTTATAATTGAAAGTAAAACAAAAGGAGTTTGAATTTACGATTCTACTACAAAAAGATTTCTAAACTATGTAAATAGTGTTAAAGAATGTGAAATTAAGTACAACATTAGTCGAACCCATTTTAAACGAATACGTAAATACAATCAACCATATAAGGGAAAAATTTTTAGTAATATAAAGCTACATACAAAAAATGTAGACACCGGAAGGTATATCCAAAATCTACTATATTTTTGTATTTTATATTTCCCCTCCCCTCTTAAAATAATATTTTAGTCTTTAGTAGACCTCTACTATATAATAATTATTCTCTAGGACTTCTATGGTTCGTTTTTTTTTGGAAGAATCGCTAAAAACACAATTAACTCTTCAGAAGATAAGTACTCGCGTCGTAAGGAAACTATATGCTGGAACACCCTTATAGCTCTTGGTACTAGTCGTTAGACAGTGACAATTCAAGAGATTGGGCAATCAGCAGGAAACCAAATCTGCAAGCCACGTAGAAAGTAGGATCCTCAGAGACTACACGTTTCCATTCTACAATTTTATCGCTTTTGGCGATGTAGAATAAGATATAGTCCGAACTAATTTGAAAGAATTAGAAGTAGTATCTTAAGGAGCTACGATAACAATATAATGAGATCATTGCATAAGATAAAAGGCTAGCTAATCTAGACTAACTAGATATCTTATGTATAGTAACAAACTAAAAAAAAAGGAGTCAGTATGGTCCCTATCTTCTGAAGATATAATAAACTAAAAGAGAACCTTTAATTAGTACGAAAGGACCATTAAAGATGATTCAATAGTGTACCTATTGTATTGTTTTTTTTATATGTATATGTAGTGTTTTTTTTTATATACAAAAAAAACATTAAAACATATAAAACAAATATCAAGTTAATGTTTTTTTATTAGAATTAGAATAAAAAAACACAAGAATAACGTTGATTTTAATAGTAAATAAGCATAGTAGGGTAGCTACAATCATAACAGATAAGTGCTGAAAGCATCTTAAGCACGAAGCATCTCTCTATAAGTTTTAACTAATAAGAAAATGAACATTTCTTAATATATTTATAATATAGGTGGCTTTGTACTTTAAATATAACTAACAGAAAATAATATTTTGCTAGGTTTGTACTAATCACCAATTTTCCTTTATTACAAAAGGGTATTATAATTTTTATAGGTTGCTAATGTATTTATGATAACATATTAAGTTTAGCAATACTAATTTATTTTATTACTAAATAAAACCATATCTAATAACCTCCTTTTTAGCTATTAAAAAACGAACCAGAGAATGTAAATAACACTTTTTTATTAAAGGGTACAATTCACTGCAATTTGCTGTTATCTTTTATTTGTCGTGGGCCAAGGGCTAAAAATGGGGTCCCATTTCTTTTTACCTATATTTTATTTTTTCATATCCTCTTTTCCATCGATTTATACGGGAGCTTTTACTGTTTTTATCGTGCTTTTTAATTGATAAAAACATATTTACTTCCCTTTGATCCCCTTCTCCCTGATCCCCTACGTAGGAGGGGACTAAAACAAGAAAAAAAGAAAAAAAATATATAAATATGTGGTTCTAAAAGACTACTATTATTTGAATTTACAAAAGATGTTTCAAAAAATAAAACTAGATAAATAGAAGGATTTATTTTAAAATTTGGTCGTGTTTTTTATATAATTAGAACTGTTATGCTAATTATATAACATTAACCAAATTTTAAAGGTTAAGATTGTCTACCAATTTTATATTTTGGTGAAGGTGTATAAATATAAGTGAGTTAGGAAAAGTTATATTTATTTTTTAATTTTATTTGCTACTATTTTTGCATTTAACTTTCTTGATTAACCTATACCTATTCTTTGTCGAACTAGAAATAGACCTTTTTAATAAAAATAAATAGAAGTCGAACTTACATAACAGATACACAGACTGATGGCCTAACGGATCAGGGCGATCACTTTGGGAGTGATAGATGAAAGTTCGACTCTTTCCAGTCTGATGTAATGTATGCTCCTTTTCTAGTTCTGTTTTTTATTATACATAATAAAAATATTCATATTAATTAGAGAATAACAATTGATTAGACTTTTATAGTTCTGTTTTTTAATTATGTAATGTTTTATCCCCTTCTCCCCCCCCTTTTAGGGGGGGAGAAGGGCGATAAAACTTTACAAAGATATAGGATAAGCTTTGTAAAAACTAACCTTACTATAAAATTTTAGGTCAATTGAAGTAAGTCATTTTTCTTAATACAGTTTTATTGCTTACCGACTCTTTTTATTCTATTCTCTTTAGGCCGATTTTTTTTTTTAGGAACAGAAGAAGTAAATAAAAAAAGAATTAGATGAAAGTATTAAATAATTATATTCACCATTTGTAAACTAAAATTAAACTTTAAATATTCTTTTTTATCTATATATTATGCAATACGCTCTTTTTTGATTGAAAATATATTACCAGTACTTTTTTTTTCAAAGATAAGTTTGTCGAGCTCTTCATCCCTTCTTTCTTATCCCCCGTAGGGGGAAGAGGGAGGGCGGAAAAGAGACAAATTATATGCCCTCCGGGCACTTAGAGTTTGTTTTTACAAGCGTGTTTCTTAATTTGTATTCCTACCCTATCAACCAAGTACAGTATCTATTAAGACCACTTTTTATTTTTATATCTATCTAATCACCCTCATTTATATACTTATATACCACTACAATATTTCGTCCCCTCTTACCCATTCGATAAATTTAAATGGGTAAGAGGGGTTGGAGAAAGTATGATGTGTTACGTCAACTATCTCCTCTAATAAGAAAAATATCTAAATAATAAAAAACGAAACTGAATAAAAAATAATTTATACAGAGTAATGAGAGAATATCAGGCATTATAGCATAGTGGTAATGCAGCATACTGTTAATATGTGAAAGTTAATTTTCAAGGAAGGTTCGATTCCTTCTAATGCCTAATTTTTATTTTCCTAATTTTTTTTTTTTTCGAGACTAATAGAAATCGTATAAAGTTAAATTTATATCTAGTTCTCGGATGCGAGGAGATTCGAACTCCTGGCTTATTTCTAAGCTTCTAATTTCAAGTTAGATGTATTCAACCACTCTACCACACATCCTCCGTCTTGCATTTTATTATCTTAATGCACCTTTTTTACAAAACCCTTTTACATCTCCTTATCTTTTGAAGGATAGAAAAGAGGGACTATAAATTTTTAATGATACCCATCTTTTATTATTTAGCCTTTGACGAAAGGCTAAAATAATATTTGCACATGTATCTCTTGCGTTTATCATATGTTTTTTATATGCAAAGAATAGGTCTTCCTTTGGGCCCAAAGGCTAGGTAGAAGTAGATAAACTAATTTTATTGTAATTAGAACTAGTTTACTAAAAAAAATTCTCAAAGCCCACAAAAAGACCCTCGCAGGGAGAAAAGGGAGAAGGCAGCTTTTAATTGTTTATGTATTTCTATTCCTTTTATTATCGTTTTTTAACTTAACCAATTCATGCTCGCTTTCACGAATAAATATCCTTATGCAACTATAAAATACTTTATCGCTATTCCTATTCTCATTCCTATATTATTTTTTTCACAGGGAGCATTAAAAGGAAAGAAAAGACCCTTTAAGAAAAGGGATAAAAAGTATACTAGTATTCGGGATCGAACCGAAAATGTGAGAGTGGAAGTCCCGAGTTTTACCATTAAACTATACTAGTGTATTATAACAAAATTTAGGCTAATTTTTCGAAAGTTTAGAGATTTGAAGAGGAATAGAAGAACAAGAAGCAGTACTAGCAAATACTATACTAACAAACTAGAATTGAAAACCCTCCTAATCCCCCTCTGATTACCCGTTTTAGTCCCCCCCCCTGCGGGGGATCAGGGGGAGAAGGGAAGTAACAACGATAATAAGACAGACGGGGGTTGAACCCATATAATACCCGTTATGAGCAGGCGACTTTACCAATTAAGCTACTGTCTTTACATTTTCTACAGCTAATTTTCTGCAAATATAGAAAAAGTGGTAAGAAAAGTTTCACAAATACTCATTATTTAGAACCATTGTTGCTTTATACTATTTATTGTACCTAACAAAATAATTTTAAAAGATCTGTGGTTCTAACGTTCTATAATAAATATAGTAACGTAATCACTTTAGTAATCATCTATAATAAAGGGTTATCTATGCATAAAACACCTCCTTCTCCCTTCCCCCTTCGGGGGATAAGGGGGAAGGGGGAAGGGGGATTAGGGGATAGTAGGCGGAATAAAAATTGAAAGTAAAGTTTTTTCTCTTATTATCATCTTGTTTTTTTTATATATATAATAAAAACATTATAAAGTATTATTCTATTCGTTATCTTAAAGTTAACTGAAAATACATGAGTATTAATTGATAAACTATATTTAGTAACGTCTATTCTGCTCTTGAGAGCAGAATAGACAGACTTTAATTATTTTCACCCTTATTAAGTCCTTACTTTCGAAAGTTAAGAAAGGAATACCTATAGCGGTGTTATTACTTATAATTAAAAATGAGTACTATTCAAAACTTTCTGTGAAGTGTTTACCTAATTGTTAAAACTTTTCGTCTTACTTTTTTTAATATAAAAAACATTCCTCGAGAAATTCTGATCTGAAAAAAAGGTCAAGGATAACTGGGGAATGAGCATAAGAGTAAACTTTAAACCCTTTTCCCCCTGATCATCTTCTTCCTACGTATGAAGAAGGAAGATGTATAATTGTAACTATAATCCTAAACAAGATTCTTTTACTGTTTAAAATATCTCTCTTTTTCATTATCACTATGTTTTTTTATTTTTAGTTCTTCCCCCCCCTTATCCCCCTTATCCCCCGAAGGGGGAAGGGGGATAAGGGGGTAGTAGGGGGATATGTTTTTTTTTATTGATAAAAAAAACACGAACCGAACCAAAGAAGGCAGACAAAATTTTAAAAATATAGTGTTAAGTTTTCAATAAATATAAAAGGATTAAGTCTTTAGGATGGATTGAATCGAACAAATCATTGCTATAACCAAAACATAGTGTCTTTCCATTAGACGACATCCTATAATGATAATAATATAAATAAAAGAGCTATTGTTTGTTTAAACACATTTAATGAGTCTATTTAGCAGTTGTTTTCCATATTATTCTTTAATCCCTCTGATCTACTCTCAAAGATTAGAAGGGGCTCAATCTTGTGTTGTTACATCTATTTCGGGAAGTAAAATTTTTAAATGAATTCTACTTATCTTATACCCTTCCCCCTGATCCCCCTTCCCCCTACTACCCGGGTGGATATAAGGAATTATTTAAAAAGAACCGAACCAAAAGTATATGAATATTTTTTATCTAAACAATAAATTCTTCAATCGATGTAAATTTGTCTTATTCGATTTATTTGTTTATTATATAGTAAAATATTAAAAATGCTTTTACCATTTTTCACATACTGTCACTTTTAAAATTAAATTTATTACATAGAATTTTTGCCGGTTACTAGAATTGAACTAGTGTCGAGTAATTACAAGTTACTAATTTTACCATTAAACTAAACCGGCTGGCTTATTGTCCAAAATATGATAATCTATAATAATTAATTTGTCAGATGTTTTCAGTTTAATTTTTTTTTTTAATTATAAAGACAGAGGTGAAACGAAGAGAAAATGATAAAATAAAGTAATATGCTTATCTATTCTTTTATTTGCCTACTTTTATAGTTCTGTTTTTTTATTGATAAAAAAAAACGAACCATATGAAGCTGTAAAAAAGCCCCCCGTAAGGGGAAAGGGGATCAGGGAGAAGGGGTTCACTAAAAGCACTAAATAAAATAACATAAACCTCTACTATTTTTTTTTTCAAACTACATTAATAACGCGATAAAAAATAATTAGTAAAAAGAATCAAAAATATAGTATATATAAAAGTTATAATGTATAAAGTATATTATTTTTTTCGGCTACCGTTAAACGACTTTATGTGTTTTTATTGATTACACACATGTAATCAATATTATTATAGTTTTACAGCAACTTAGTGGTTCTTTTTTGATCTTTAGGCGAATTGAACGCCTACTCACTCGGATGAAGACCGAGGGTTTTACCGTTAAACTAAAAGACCAATTAATTATTATAACGTATAATGTTTTTTATACATATGTAATTTTTTTGGTTCTATCGAATGTTTTTTTTATCGTCGCCCGCTAGGCGATAAAACACGTCGGGGGTAAAGGGGATAAAACATGCCATTAAAGTATAATTATTAGATCTAGAAATTATGAAGATCGACAAATTCAAAAAAAAAAAATCAAGAGACTAAGAGAAATCTTTTGATTTTAGCTTTTAGGCTATGGTAAAATCCGTTAACATTACCTTATTCCATAACTTTATTCAACATCCATTAATAAATATAGAGATTAAAAGATTTGGAACTGTATGTTTTTTAATACATAAAAAACATACGAGTAGATTAAAGCGATAAAAAACAGAACCGAAGCGAACCGGACCGGACCGAACCGAACCGAACCAAAAAAAGATGATAATATTGCTACTTTTTAAACGAACCGAACCAGAAAATAACATATTTCTCTTGTGAGGGAGAGAAGATAATAAATTATAAATGGTTTGCTGACAGGGGTTAAACTAATAACTCCTTCAAACATGTCAATATGTATAGTAGTTTCATTGTGTACAAATATAAGCAAAGCAGTAATAATATTAAAGGTCCCCTATATATTATTTATAGCTTGTCCCCTTCCCCCTACTGGGGAAGAAGGGGGATAAAAATTAGCTGTAGAAAATGCAAAACAATTTATAGTTTAGTTATTACTTTAAAATTTAAGGACTTATTACTACCAATTTGACACTTTAAGAGCGCATTCTAGGATTCGAACTCTAGTCTAGCAAGGCATGAGCTTACTGTGCTACCAATACACTAAAGCGCTTTTACCACCCATTGTTTACTTATATATGTATATACTATATAATAGTAAAATAGCAGTAGAAAATGAAAAAAACATCTGTTCTAAATCTGTTACTTCTAAATGTTTTATTTCATAACAATAAAAAGATTAAACCCTAGTGACATTAAATTTTTCTAAAAGTATTCCAACCTTAAATAATTCTAGATTTTATCTCCGTCTATCACTGGTTCGGTTCTTTTGCCCGTGTTATTTTCAGACAATAGGTACAATAATCAGGGGAGAGAATAAGACAAAAAGTAGCACGGGACAGGAAGCATGATAATAAAGGTTTCAACAAAGGGTAATATAAAAATTACCTTTATTATTGGTTATATTGTGTGGTTCTTTTATAGTTCAGTTATGATAAAAAAGAACCGAATCACATATTCTCTGATTCTCTACTTCCCCTTTTCTACAGCTAATTTTTAATAATATATTATAAAAAACAAATAGTGAGGAGGGGAGATAAGATAAAATTGATCCTTAAAGTAATATTGAGAACGAACAGAACGAAACAAAGAGTATATTAGATGAGACACAGAAACATGAATATCGTTTAGAATTCTATTGGGAAATATTCCAAACGCAAATGTAGCAATAAGTAGAGGTAGAAGGAGCATAAATTCTCGTCGACTTAGATCATTTATAGGTGAACCTAGATATTTACTCCAAGAACCAAATCTAATACGATTATATAGCCAAATTGAATATCTAGCACTTAGTACGATACCTATTGAACCTACACTAGCGATAATAACATTTTTTTGGAAAGCACCCATTAGAGACATCATTTCACCAACCCAATTTGCAGATAGTGGAATTCCAGTGTTTCTAATAGTGAAAAGAAACAGCATAATAGAAAACATAGGCATATAACTAGTAAGTCCTCGATAATACATAATAACACGAGTATGATAACGATCGTAAAGAACTCTACCTACTAGAATAAATAGCGCAGGACTTACTAGCCCATGAGCTATTCCCAGTAGAATAGACCCTTCAATACCTTGAATTGTATTAGAAAAAACCCCTAGTACTACCACACCCATATGGGCTACACTAGAGTAAGCAACAAGTGCTTTAAAATCAGTTTGTCGTATAGTCGCAAGACTAGCATATATAATACTAATAAGCGCCATTGTTTGGACTAGTGGAGAAAAATAGCTAGTAGCATCTGGAAGCATAGGAATAAGAATTCGAAGAAACCCGTATAGTCTAAGTTTTAGTATTAGACCTGCCAGAATAACACTTCCTCCTACTGGTGCTTCAGCATGTGCACGAAATAGCCAAAGATGCAGAGGCCAAATAGGAGTTTTTATAGCCATACTTATAAAAATACCTACCCAAAGAATTTTTTGAATTCCTGGATTAATCTCACACAGAGTAACTATTTGGAAATCTGTTGTTCCTAGGTTGTAATATATATATAGAAAGGATAGGAGCATAAACAGCGATCCAAATAGGGTATAAAGGAAAAGGAGAAAAGCAGCACGGATTCGTGTAGAGCTACCTCCCCATATACCTACTATTAGAAATAGAGGTATAAGAACACTCTCAAAGAAAATATAAAATAGAAGTAGATCACACACAGTAAATACTGCTATTAGTAGAGTTTCAAGTAGTAGAAAATTAATTAGAAAAAATTTAATATTATGTTTTATGTTATCCCAATTAGATAGTATACAAATAGGAATTATGAACGTTGTTAGCAGTACAAAATATAGAGATATACCATCAATACCAAAACGGAGATAGCAAAAAGGAAGAATATCTGTAGAAGAACTGTTTCTTGCAATTCCAGAATCAGTGATAGAAGATACAAATTGATATTCTCTTCTATTCGAATCAAATTCTCCCCAGAGTATAATAGAAACTATAAAATTTAGTATAGTAGTTACAAGTGCAATTTTTTTCATTAGACTTCTTGAGTTGTATTTTACAGGATCATAAAATGCTATTCTACCTATCGTTGAAGTAGTGGCTGAGTAAGTAGAAGATCTTTTTTTGTTACTAGCAATGGCTGAACAAGGGAGTATTAGCAGTATACCTATAATAGGTATAATTAGTAGTAGTAGAATCATAAAATTAACGTTTAAATTTAATATCAGGCATCGAGATCTTTATTGTATAATCCTATTCTATGGTTCGTTTTTTTTTTGTTCATATATAATAAAAAGAACCGAACCGAACCACAACAGGATAATAAAAGAATCTAACAAAGTTATAAAATAAAATTACTAAGCAATATCTACTTATAATAGTGTTAATGAGTCCCATGTCTAAAAATTACGTGGGCAGGTAAATCAACCCTTCATATAATTAGATAAGCATGATACTAGATTAAGTAGACTAAACGCTATTGAAAAGGTATAAGTATAATATCACGCTTTTTTTTTATGGCTCGGTTCGGTTCTTTCTTGCCAACAATTTTTTCGTTTTAATATCTTGAGGACAAATTTAGACGTACTAGTACGTCTATAAACAGCCGCTCTATAATAACTTTTTTTATACTTGAATCTACTGTTCTCATTATTTTCTGTATTATCCTGCTCACCACACTAGTGGTTGGTATAATGAAAACCGAGAACCGAACCGGGCCACTGGAGAAGGTATACGTAAAAAATAAAGAACCGAACCTAACCTAACCAAAAAAGAGGGGGGGAAACAGAATTGATCATAAAGCCTAACTTACTAGAGTATAATTATGCAAGGGAATTTATTCATGTTAGATATTTTTACAGGTGACACCGCTTATACTTCTACGCTATCTTTTCAATACGTTTTTTGTTTTCATATAGTTTACCTGTTTTAATATATAGTGAATTAAACCGAGCACTACTAATAGTAGATTTCACGTTAAGAGCTTCCATCGCTTTTTTAATGCTAGGGAAAGTCGTAGTAGTATTATCAATTAGATCTGTTATTTGTACTTTTATATTTCGGGATAGATTTATTTCTGGATTTTTTGCAAAGAACAGTCGGCCTTCGGCTCGATTAATAAAACTTTTGTTGATGTTAACAAGAACTGTGCTATGTCTAGGAATACTATGTATCTTAGCCGCAGCACGAATGCTTTTATATTTATTTATTACTTCTAGATTCTCATTAAATACTCAGATTTCATTAGCTGGAATTCTTCTATAATTAATCCCTGGGTACAGTTCTTTATGTCTTTTACTATACGGGTGTTCTTTAATCAGCGTAGAGTTAGGATCCATAAATTTTAGCATGTCACCATAAGTAGAACTGTATTGATAATAACGTGTATTTAGAAATGTTTGTATTCGTCGTTTCTCTATATTTAGAGCAGTAGCTGCATTACGTATACTGGGAAAAGAATATATTTCATTTGTTGTTTTGGATATTGCTAGTATAGGTTTATCCCCTCGGTTGTTTTTTCTATCTTTATTAGTATACCAATTTCTGGTGATAGATATTGTATTATTACTATTAAGACCTGGTTTAATATACCTTAGGATAGCTTGTTCAATCGATCGAACCTCATACTGTGTAAAAGCCAGAAGTATTTTAAACTCTGTGGGAGTAATAACTTTTTCATCTTTATGTTTGATTATAAAATCATAAGCGTAATTACAAGTAGATTTTATAATAGAATATTGAAAATGTTCGAATCCTCCTTTACCAGTTATAGTGCTATAAAGTAGAGAAGTATCATTTTTTTTAACTCTATGGTAATGATTGTAAAATCGGGTAGATATGTTTGTGGCACTACCTACATACATATACTTATTCTTAAAGTTACTAACTTGATATCTTATTGCATAAATTCCTGCTATTTGTTGTTTATTGCTGGAAGGGCGAAAATTTTGTCTTTTGTAATTTGGGGATAGGTTCATATATGAGCTACTATTTAGAATACAATCAATAGGTATATCTGTGTATTCGCTGTTTTTACTATATAGTAGATGTTGTATATTATTTTCAAGATAGCCCTTAAAAATAGGACATGTTACCATATTAGATTTATATATTTCAGTTAGCATTTTTTGACCTTCTATCATTTGTTTAGTTTCAAAAAATGGTAGATATTTATACGAATTTTTCATTATTTATTAAAAACGGAGGGGTGATACGATTATCTTATTGAATCAATCCATGTCAGGTATTTTTCTGGAGATACTGCTTCTACCTTAATAGGCATGTACCCGTGATATACTCCACAAATTTCCGAACATTGTCCATAAAAATTACCTTCTCGTTCAATTAGAACGGAACACTGATTAACACGACCGGGAATAGCGTCAATTTTAATACCTAGAGCAGGTACTGCCCAATCATGAATTACATCTGCACCAGTAACTATAAATCGAATATGAGTATCTACTGGTACTGTAACAGCATTATCCACATCAAGAAGTCGTAGTTGACCATTTTCTAGATCTGTTTCAGGTATCATATAAGAATCAAATTCTATCGATTCTCCTTCTTCATTGATAAAGTCTGAATATTCATATGACCAGTACCATTGGTGACCCACTACTTTAACAGTCATAGAAGGTGATATAACTTCATCCATTAGGTAAAGAAGTTTAAAACTAGGAAATGCTATGGCTATTAGAATAAAAGCAGGTGTAATTGTCCAGATTAGTTCTATGAGAGTACCATGATTAGCATATTTATACACTATTTTTGATTGGTTGTGACCATTTCCAAAATTAATAATAACAGATGTTAGTATCCATAGTACACCAAAACATATTATTACTAGATAGAAAAATATTGTATCATGAAGTTCTACAATTCCTTCATGTGTAGGCGAAGCTCCGTCTTGAAACCCTATTTGCCAGGGTTCTGGAGAATCGTTATATATAGGACTAAACAGCCCAGTAAAATTGATAAAAGATGTTAGTATAAACATTTAAATTAGTTGTAAAGAAAAAAAAAGAAAGAAAACTTATCCCCCTTTTCCTCACTATCCCCTTCCCTCTACTACTCCCGTAGGGGTAGGGGAATCAGAAGAAAGAAAGTAGGATTTATGATTTTATTACCCTTTTTTCTTGTACTCTCTTAATATATTATAGCTATATTATTATTATAAAAAATAAACAATGTTAATCGTAGAAAACATATCCCCCTAAAAGGGGGGGGGAAAAAGAGAATTTATTCTTTATAAGCTATATACTAATATTAAGATAAGCAGTGTTATAAAAAGTTTAAAATTAAAAATTAATGATTTGCTTTTGGCCAATGGCAAAAGAGAAAAAAAAAAGACATTCTTCTCTTATATTTTTAGTATTTCGATGCTTATAATGCTTTACCCCTTCGTGGGTTCTCCTAGTCCACCCCCTACGGGGGTAGTAGGGGAAAGGGAGTAGTATGCGGTTTTATAGTTCTGTTTTTTATTGATAAAAAAACGAACTATATGAAGCTGCAAAAAACAATAGAGAATAGCTAAAAGGCAATGCGAAAGGTATTATTATTTTATGAAGCTGTAAAAAACATCAAAAATACTCCAACTACGTATTTACAAATAAAAATTGTTAATTCATCCTTAGCCTATTTAAATCTTATTTAAATCACTTCACGATTCAATCATTCTGTATATTTTTCTTTTTTATGTGTGACATAGAAAAAAGACACGGAGTCCGTTTCCCCTATTCCCATTGTTTGGGGAGGCGTTTTTTACATATATAAAAACAGTCCTGAAAGAAAATGGGGAAAAGACAAAAGAGCATAATGTAAACTTAATCTTACTTTTTTTACATATTTGTCTGGTTCGGTTCATTAGAATATACAAAGTGTTGAAGAACCGAACCATAAAAGAGAGTTAGATAAAATAGACTAGAAATGTAAAGAATATTTTAGTTAATAGAAAAACCCCTTTTTTTACATATCTTGTGTTATATCTCTGTGTAGCTATTACTAGTTCTTTTTTTCCGAAATAAAAAAACATATCCCCTACTACCCCTGTAGGGGGGGGACTAAAAGAATATACATCCGTACTTTTTTTTCAGCTTTTTATGAATTTATTATTTTACGTATTATATGTTTTTTAATGCTTTTTTACAGCTTCATTAAAACCCCCTAGAGGGGATCAAGGGGATAAAAACATATTAAGACAAAAGTACATATAACCTCATTTGATTTTATTTTCCTCAAGGAAAGGACATTTTCAATTTATCACTTATACTTATATCCTTTCAAAGAAAAAAGGGGATTAGAAAAAAGAGATAAGGACAAGAGGACTTGAGTACTGAAAAAGATTACAAATAAAAGATACAAAAAAAAATAATGGCACCCTAATATATTTATAAATATACCCAATATAAATATATTGTTGAAATTGACAAACGTTTAGCATAAATGTAAACTAAAAAACAATAGCTAACCCCCTACGGGGGTTCATTGTTTTTTACAATAAACTGTTTTTACTGGTTCGTTTTTTTATATATAATATAAAAACAACCAACGAAACAATAAAAAACAAGCAATGGAATAATAAAGATATCCTTTTTTATTATTTATTGTAGTCTCGGTTTTTTCTTTATATGTTCCCCCTTTTAGGGGGACATGTTTTTTATGTATTAAAAACCATATAAATTAATTTTTATTTATGAACTCGTTTATTTACATTAATACTTTACCATAATGAAAGGGCCTTTCATAGCCATAGAACCCTTTGTAACATATCCTCAATAATCTCTTGCTTAATAAGCTGTTCAACTCAGTGCTAGGTGTAATACATCTTTTGAATTCGAATACATTGGGTTCAAAAGCTAATCTGAAGATTGCTTTATTCACAATTAATAAGAGATACTAGAATCGAACTAGTGTATTCAGTATGTAACACTGACGTTAAACCACTCAACTAATCTCTTTTTATAAAGTATATACTTATATATATAACTTCTCCTCCCTCTTTCCTCTATTTTTAACTTTAAAAATAGATAAAATTAAAATATCACCGAAAGCAAAAATGCCTTTAATCACGGGTATTACAGAAAGAACCTATTTTTAATATTAAGAAGCAATAATTTCTTATCTTTTCAATCCCCCCTACTACCCCCTTATCCCCCTTAAAATTAGAAATTATTTATGGTTTTACCTTTGTTTCAATTATATGCTGATTAATATAAAAAAATAATCGTCCAGCTAAATACTAAATGATAGTTAGGGTTTTTTTGGTTCGGTTCATTTTTTTGCTACTTTGTCGCCACAGGCGATAAGAATAGTTATCAAAAAGATTAATAGGATTTTTATTTTTAATGTTTTTATCCCCTTCCCCCTACTACCCCCGTAGGGGGGGGGGAAAACTAAAACAAAGGTTTATTTGAAACCCTAACAAATTTAGTTTTATTTTAATATCCTAACCCTACTAATCCTCTTTTAGCCCCTTTTTAGAGGCCCTTGAAGAGAGAAAAGGGTATAATATAGTGTATTAAAAAGGCCTATTTACCATGAAATATTTAGAAGAAAAAATCAATTATCTATTGTGAAAAATCAAATTTGTATATTTATTTTTCCTTCACAAAAAGGGGAAAAGGAATAGAAGATGTATGTTGAATAAATAATACAAAGTTTTACTAGTGCAGTTCTACGGCATCTTTTTGGTTCGTTTTTTATTATATATAATAAAAAGAACCACAAATATATGATGAAGTAAGCACACAGAATACATAAGCTTGAATGAAAGATACTGCTATTTCAAGACCTGTTATACCTATAAATACTCTAAATGGTATTAGTGTAGTAATTGCTACGATAATACTATTAGCAAACAGAGAAGCAAGAAAACCAGATAGTATTTTCATTAGTCTTCACCAAGGCATATTAATATTATAGGCTTGATATCTTTAAAAACCATATTTTCTTATAAGGTTTCCCAGTGTTTATGTAAACACTTCGCCAATTGGAGCTACGAGCAGTAGTACCGAAATGGCAACATAGGTCAGATAGAGATGGAAAATCTTTTATGTGCTCTTTTTCATTAGTAATCCTATTAATTTTGTATAGTGTAATAGGATTAGATTTATATTTAGGACTAATAGGGTTTTTTAGAAAATAAAATTTTACATGATCTTGATTACTAATAGATGTGATACCTGCTCCGGAGGTGAATTTATATTTTTTATTGATATATCGACCAGGTTTATTATGAGACCTATTCATTCTTTTAATAGCTTTTGTATGGTTCGGTTCGGTTCGTTTTTTATTATATATAATAAAAAGAACCGAACCACAAGAGGAATCATAATTTCCATAATGTATATTCATATCATTTCTATCTACTACCCGTATTTTGTGTACGGGTATTGAATTTAGATTATAATCAGAAGCAGTAATATCTTCATAATTATTATAAGAACTATTCCATGTCTGACTAGGTTTACTAGGTATATAAACCATTAGCCTTTTAGCATCTCCAAAAATAGAAGTTTTGCTTGAAATACTATCCACATTAATCGATTTTTTAGGAATTGTATTAGCATATCGATTGATATATGTTTCATCTACCCTCAGTACTTTTCTCGGTTGACGAATACTAGTAAATGTATAGATATTATTAGATTCATCTTTAATGATAACGAGATGATTAACTTTTCCACGATCAGAAAGGTATCTGTCTTGATTTCAGTTTCTATAATCGAATACAACATTCTTTCCAGAATTTCAACTTGGTTTATGAATATATTGAAGGGACTGCTCTACAATTCGTGGTTCATGTTTACTAACGTTAGTTAGTATGTTAAGTGTTAGTCTATCTACTTGCATATTTGAATTACTTAGATAATCAAGCTTATAATTCATACGCCCCGCGGGCGACCAGAAGTAAAAAGTATTACGAATTTACTATTTTGAATACCGCCGACTTTCACTCTGTTTCTAGCAAAATATTTATTTCTAGACACTTTTTCATTAATATAATTATTATAATGCGAGTAATAACTAGAAAGGCGAGTTTTAAAATTCGTCGTAGAACCTATATATACTAGATTGTCGTCTACGTAAAATCTGTAAGTTCCAGCTATGTTATAATTATTGTAGTCTTTAAAGTAAGTTGTAGAAAATTTTTCTTTTAGATCAATCTTTGCTATATCTTTTATATTACCAAATTGGATACTTGGAATTTTTCCAGATATAAGATGGCCACAATTTGTAGTCAGATAGTTATATAGATCTGAATTATGTGTTTTGCTAAATTCATACATTTTCACAATTGACTCTCTTCTTTTCTCCATACCTTTCGTTTTGTGTATCGGGGAGGGGAAAAATTTTGAATATATATTGTTTTCCATAATAGTATTGATTAATGTAGTTCAATTGCATCTTTTATATACGATGATATAAGAACGCAGAATACATAAGCTTGAATAAATGACACCGCTATTTCAAGACCTGTTATACCTAGAAATATTGTAAACGGAATGATTGTTAGAATACCTACAATTATGCTATTAGCAAAGAGAGAAGCTAGGAATCCTGATAGTATTTTCATTAGTATGTGACCCCTAGTTGTATTCGCAAATAGTCGTATACCTAGAGAAAAGGCTCGCGCTACATATGATATTAGTTCGATAGGTACTAGTAGAGGCACTAGTCTAAGAGGAGTACCAGAAGGCACAAAGAAAGAAAAGAAATGAACTTTATGAAGCCGTAGACCTAGTATAGTTACACCTATAAATATTGTAACACTAAGACCTAGACTTACTATCGCAGATGTTGGTACTGTAAATCCATAAGGAACATTACCACTAAGGTTTGCAAATAGTATAAAAAAGAAAAGAGAATAAATGAATGGTAGATAAATTTCATTAGCTCTTCCTATTTGCGATTTTACTAGGCCATGCACAGATGCAAAACTACTTTCTAGTGATATACTCCATCGGCTAGGTACAATTAGTTTGTTATTATTAGCTACTATATGAAGAGAAAGAGCTAGAAATACAGTTATTATTACATATAGTCCTAGATTTGTAAGAGAAATAGTAGTGTACCCTAGAATAGGTGCTTGTATACTAAATAGGCTAGTTACTTCAAATTGTTCTAGAGGTGAATTAATATTATAAAGTGAAATTAGATAGGCTTTTTCTGTATTTTTAGTTATAAAAAATGATGAAAACATATATTATACTGCCCTTTGGGCTATCGCAAGTAACAATTATATAAAATAACTTAAAGTTATTTTTAATTTCTTACTTTGCGAATAGTTTTAAACTATTACATTTATATAAATAAATATAACGGACTTATATAGATGATAAGTCTTATCTGTACCGTAAATGATTATAACAGCATAGGATTTTATTAAATTATACTTAGTTTATGTACTTTTTCATTATCCCCTTCATGTAGTTCTGTTCTGTTCTGTTCTGTTCTTATTAAATGCTTTATCGCCTTTACCCCCCGACGTGTTTTTTATATATAAAAAAAATTTCTTTCCTGCAATAGAAAAACCCCCCTAAAGAAGATTAGGGGATAGGAGAATAGAACAACGGAAAGGAAAAGGGAATGAGGTAAAGGGCAAAAAGAGGTGACCTGTGTATATATATAAAGAAAGATTAGATAAAAAATAAGAAGATATGGGATGGTTAAATAATCCACAAAGAAACATAGTAAAATGCTTTTTCTAATTTTTAACTACAAGCGTAACAGTAATACTATGTCTATTTATAGTCTCGTTAGGTGTTTTTTCATGTAATAGAAAAAACATATGAATGAGCTAAAAAACATAAACTTTATGAACCAAACAATTATATACTATACGTACTACATATTTAGATTTAGAGTAGTGAAGGCTTTTTGTTTTTCATATAAAAATGAAAACTTATAAAAACGGAAAATCATAAAAATGCTAATAATTACTTTTTATTCCCCCTGATCCCCCGTAGGGGGAAGGGGGATCAGGGGGAGCAATGGTTATTAAAACCATGAGATATAAAAGGTTCGAGAAGACACTTCCAGTATAGGTAGAAGTTTTCATTTATATTCTAAAGTTTAGTGATAAACATTCGTGTAATAAATAGTTCTATAAACGAAGGGAGTATATATCGAGAGAATATATATATCATTATAAATAGTCCAAAAAATCTGAATGAAATTTGGTTTAGAAAGTAAAATGGAAGAAGTTGAGGCATGTCAAAATAATTTAGAACAACTGAAAGCTATAGTTAGGTTTCAATGGTTCGTAAAAATGAATTCTTTATAGCTTTGTGGAGTTCTTCGGTTCTTTTACAATATGAACCGAACCACAAATCAAAGCATTAACTAGAACTATTAACAGTATATATTATCTAGATGAAGCCTTTTCATTAGTTAATATAACAAAATAATCAAATATGCGTAAAAATAGCAATATATTTAATGTATTAATAAAAAATGGAGAAATAAAAAAAGTAAATATTATTTAAGCTTTATTTTGGTTTATCTTTTAACTCTTTTTATCTATAAAAAAATAAGACTAGAAAAGAAATGACAGTCTCTAATTTTTGTTATACTCCTGCTCCCCGCCCCTACTGCCCCGTAGGGGGGGGAGGGGATGAGTGTAATCTACGAATTCCTTATTTTTGCGCATATACTAAAAGTATATTTCCTTATATTCTCCATTTTGCCCCACTACTTATCTCTCTTCTCTACCCCGCCCCTACTACCCCAGAAGGGGGGGGGAAAGAGGAGGCCCTGAAAAGAGATAAAATAAGGAGTAGAAAGGAAAAGTAAGCTATAAAAGAGAGTAATGTTCAGGGGGATTATAATGTGATGCCTTGACCAGGAATTGAACCAGGACTTTAGAAGCTTCAATTCTACACTCTAACCATTTGAGCTATCAAGGCATTAATATAAATTTATGGCTTAGCGCATTTTTCAATTTTAATTTTTCGTTATTATATGTTTTATCTCCTTTTTTCAAATATCCCCTACTCTGGTAGGGTTCGGTTCGATTTTAGGGAGAGTATATATAGTTACATAAGATAAAAACAGAAAATAGATTTTTATCTCTTGTAAAAGAATATATTTTTATCTTTCTCTTTTTTATTAGACTATAAAAAGGTATGAATAAATTATAAAAATCAATTCATTATAAATCAGCAGTTATAATAAAAATAAAAATAAGATAATAAAGTACTAACAGTGTAAAAGGAAAAGAGTAAATAAAAAGTGTGTTATAATATACAATGGGCTGTAAAACTATTTCTACTAGGGTTTTATCCCCCTTTGTGGTTCGGTTCGTTTTTTTATATATAATATAAAAAAAATTTCTTTCCATGCAATAGAAAAAACATAGAAGAACCACAAGTTTCAAAAAAAGTTTTGAAGAAATTTAATTTAAACATTGTTACAAGTCTTGTTTATGTAAGGACAATAGGGTTCGAACCTATGACTTAGAAATTAAAAGTTTCTCACTCTACCAACTGAGTTATATCCTCTGCCCTCCTTGTATCTAAATTAAATAAATTGATAGACAAAATCAAACGTAATGGTCTGTAGTGACTAAAATACTTTTAATTTTAAGACAAATAATAAACTATGTCTACTCTATTTTATATATATACACTATTGGTTCGGTTCTTTAAATTAACTATCTAAGTACTATTCTATTACTATAAACACAGAATTTAAATGCTTTTATAAGTAATTAGATATTGATGAGAAACGTTAATCTGTATATATACTTATATGATAAACATTATACATGTATACAAATTAGTATTCCCTGACTTTAACAGGTTCTTTTAGTTTACTTTTTTCTACTATTATATCGTTATATATATTTATATAGACACATAAGTCTACCTTTGCTGGTTCGTTTTTTTAATACCTTTATATATATTAAAAACAATTAAAGTTATAAAAAGAAAACATGTAGAAGTCTCCTAGTTATAAATTATATATTTTGCTCTGGTTATTCTTCTCTTTTAAGAAAGGACTCTTGATGATTATTTGGTTTTTATTATATATATAATAAAAAACGAACGGGGATAACTTTTAGAATTCAATCTTATTTTTGTAATTTATCATTTGTTATATATCACAAAAAATAATAACTTGCCTTTACGTGTAGTCTGTGATTTTATTTATTGAAAATTCATTTTTTTTTTTTTGACATCTATCATGTTATTGAAGGATATCTCTTTATATACTTGAATTTAAAAAGGTCTAAGTACTAATTATTCAAATTTTCTCTGTTCAATGGGCTGTAACATTAATGATGGGGAAAAAATAAATTAGACGTTTGAGTGTACCCAGAGTACTTGGGACAAACTGCCATAGGTGAAGTGTAGGCGATTGCTAATTGTCTGGAATATTTAATTCCTTAGGAGTTCGAATCTCCTTTTGTCCGTTAGAAATTTAAAATTGTAAAATAATTTATATAAGTTTAAAGAAAATGCATAAGATATTTAAAAACCCTTAGATAAATATTATGACCTAATATATATATGTTCTTTCATATTAAAAAAGATATACAGATTATACTATAAATTATAAAGTCATTAAATTTATATTTTATATTTTCTGTTTTATACGTATAAAAATAATGAGCATGCTAACTAAAGTAAAAATAGTTTAATATATATTACATTAATTCTATTTGTCTCGACCTTTTCTTTTCTAAACAATAGTTAAGAAAGAGAAGAAGATAAAATAAGTTTAAAAAGGATCAGATACTAATAAATAAAAAAAATAAAAATGACCCGTTGGCTTTTTTCAACAAACGCTAAAGATATAGGTACTCTATATCTTATATTCAGAGTATTTGCAGGTATGATTGGTACCGCATTCTCTATGCTAATCCGTATGGAACTAGCAGCACCTGGTGTGCAATACCTTAATGGTGATCACCAACTTTACAATGGTGCGCCGTCTAACGCCTTTTCTCGTTGGCTGCACTCCTTTGAATTTCTGCGTTCATCGTGGTTCTTCATCGGAGCAAGTAGCCCGGATCTACTGTTTGGTTTTTGCTATCTCTTCATTTGTTTTCATTCAGTGATGGGGTACTTCAATATCGCTTTCATTATTGTGGGTACAATAAGAGCAAGTAGAATCATCCGTAAAGCACTCGACTCACTCAGTGGGGGCCAACCTCACGAGGACCTCAGCATGTCGAGAAATCTGCCTGAAAGAATGGTGGAGAGCTACGGACAATATGGTGAGGTTAACGAACTCCTTTCAACATGCAATACCGGTCTAAGCTTCGGATGTAATTTTGGCAACAAAAATACAGTCTCTTCTTTCTTTTGCCCTTTTGCCGATTTTATGTCGCTTTGAGCAAAAGATATGGCTGAGAACATTTACGTTGTGTGTTCTTGGTTCAAACAGTCGGAAGGGTGGGTTGTAAGTAACAACCTCAATGCGTGGGAGCACCTAAGTTGTCTAATGGTAGGACAAGTCAAGTCACTATCGGCGGGAAAAGAACGGAATTCGGGATCACCCGATGGCAGAAATGTCTGGGGTGACGGAGCTCCCGTAGTAGCGTCTAAGAAAACTAGAACTCGTATTAACTATACTTCTACACGGTCTTATAGCACAAGTTCTCGCGCGAAGGGGAGCAGCAACAACTCTGTTGAAGTCTCTATGCTTGCGGGTATAGCTAAACTAGAACAACTAATTCAAGATAATATCGACAATCCTAAACTGATTAACAAAAGTATTCTAAATATAATATCCGACGTGGACATCCTAATTGCGGCTTATTCTCGGATTAAAAGTAATTCCGGTAATATGACACCCGGAGTCGACAAGGAAACTCTGGATGGTGTTAGTCGTAGATACTTCGAAAAGCTAAGTCGTGAACTGCGTTCGGGCTCATTTGCGTTTCGTCCGGCGCGACGTCTAGAGATACCGAAACCGAAAGGTGGAACTCGTTCTCTGGGAATAGCGTCTCCGCGAGATAAAATAGTTCAAGCAGCGATGATGCTAGCGCTAGAAGCGATCTTCGAACCATCATTCTCGGTACATTCTCATGGATTTCGTCCTAATCGAGGATGTCATACAGCACTTGGTGAGATTAAGCGGACTTTTACTTCGGTAAACTGGTTTGTTGAAGGGAATATCTCTAAATGCTTTGACTCTTTCGACCATAAACTCCTTGTACATGCAGTTGAAGCCCGTATAAATGACCAAGGGTTTTCAGATCTCCTCTGGAAATCTCTTAAAGCTGGTTATATGTTCCAACATCAATATTTTGATTCTGAAATCGGAACCCCTCAAGGTTCAGTACTAAGCCCTCTACTTTGTAACATTTACCTAGATCAATTTGATCTATGGCTTGAAGATTATAAAAATAGTTACAACCTAGGTACACGACGACGAATCAATCCTCTGTGGCGTCGTATGACTCGGAATGGAAACCTAGCGGAGGTGCATAAACTCCACATAAGTTCTCGAATGGCGGAGGATTCTAATTACAAACGACTATTCTGGGTACGGTATGCCGATGACTTTATCATAGGTATAATTGGGCCCAAGTCTGATTGTCTCAAAGTACGGGGCGACCTTACGAATTTTCTAAGTAAGATAGGGATGAAGCTCTCCGTTGAAAAAACGAAGATAACTCACGCCCGTGATGAAATGGCACACTTCCTAGGTACAGACATCCGAATTACTCCTCTAAATCTTCGACCTCTTGTAAAAGCTGAACGTAATGGATCGCCCCTAACGATGCGTGCGGGTACTCGACCTCAACTTCTAGCTCCAATTAGTAAGCTGGTAAAACGGCTTGAAGATCGGGGGCTAGCTCGTAATGGTGGTAATCCTACACGATTTAGACGAATGATTCCATTTGAGAACCACCGTATTGTCAACCACATGTTTAGCATATGGCGCGGATTTAAAAACTATTACTCCTTTGTAGCCAACACAGGAGCTCTAGGCCGAATTCATTATATCATAAAATACTCGTGTGTACTTACTCTAGCTGCTAAACTTCGGCTAAAGACAAAAGCTCAAGTGTTTAATAAATTTGGTCGAGATATCGTAATATCTAAGGACGGTAAAACGCTGGCCTCATTTCCTGAAGTATCCCTAGCAAACACTGGAAAATTCAATACGTCTTTCTCTGACCCTATGCGACGATTTGAAAAACTCAGCCGTGCGACTTTTCGATCCATGGTAGTACTCGACAGTACCTGTCAACTCTGTGGGTCCATCAAAAATGTTGAGATGCACCATGTTCGGGCGCTTCGGAAATCTACTCATAGAATTAAACACGATTACTTTACTGCGATGATGTCCCGGATGAATCGGAAACAAATGCCAGTCTGCCGAGAATGTCACATAAAAATCCATGGCGGAAATAAAAAATAAAGTGATGTAGTTTTACTGTGGGAGGCCTATCTACATCACTTTATTTACTATTCCCACGTTAAATGACTCTCAGTTATCCTAGTTTGTCGGTATTTTATCTTTTGCAATGTAGTCTGAGTGGTTGTGGAGAGCCGTATGCTATGAAAGTAGCACGTACGGTTCGGAGAGAGCTTTTATGTCCTAAGGATTTCTCTATGGATATATCCGCTACTCTACTTATTATTACAGCACATGCTCTAATAATGATATTTTTCATGGTTATTTTTGAAACCATAGATGCTATTAATAAAGATTTTCTATCGTTTAATCTTTCCTTTTTTTCAGTTCATGGAAAAAATAGTATGCCTCGAAACCTCTCTAAACGTAAAAACAACGAAAGTAACAGTGAAAATGAAAATACCGATAATGACCCTAATGGTATTCCTGAGCCCGATAATAAGCCTAAAAAGGAATATGATCGTGTAGCCATCATGAAACATGTTAAATCTTACATAATTGAAAGTTTTATGCTTTTCCCAGAAGATGCTGTTCCAATAGATATAAAACAAAAATACATTTCACATCTACAGCTACCAAAACTAACGAATACGAAATTTGTACTTGATTCAACTACAGAGGAAGAACTAGCCTATATAAAAAAGGCCACTACTGATAAAAGAGGAATGTACATTTTTATCTTTCAAGATGGTACTAGATTTATTGGTAATTTTAGTTATTCACTGTGGCACCGAGTTATCGGTTATATCTATCCTTATATTCTAAGATATTCTTCTAATGAGGATTTTAACAACTTTCTGAGCCCCTGTATAACTGTAAAATAGAATTTCATGTACTAGACGAACAAGCGGTCTTTACTAGACATGAATTTGAAAATTGGTTTATCGAGGGAAAACGCCAGTCGGGGCTTTTTAAAACACTCATACTAAGAAGTGAATGGGACAATCGACCTAGTGATGTAATGGCAAATGAGCCTAATGCAGCTACTACGAATAGACTTGCATCCGCTCCTATAAACGTATACTATTTTACGGAAGGAAAACTAGTTTATGTTAGAAACAGTTTTGAAGAACTTGTAAGAATTACAGGTATTTCTCCAGAAGTATTTCGCAACTATTATAATCAAGAAGGGAGAATATTTAATAAATTTATTATTACTTCGAATACTCTTGTTGAGCTAGATAATAGTAGAGTTCTTTCTAGAGAAGAATTTCGTGAACTTATACTGAGAAACACCACACATTTTCCCATTTGAGGAATACATGTTTATTCTAAATTGTACATTGTAAAACGATGGGTTATACATTACAGTCTAGATAAACAGAAAAGATATAATACTCAATTTATTCTTTTTTATATGGAATAATAAATAAAGGTTAGTAATTCTGAAGGTTTACTATTAAATATAATAAGGGTACATAATCTTATGGTAGTAAAGTCAATAAGAAATTATTATAGTAAATTATAAAACGTTAAACTTGTATTAAACCTAAGGCATAGCCGAATAAAAAAGTAATTTTTTATTATTATTTTGCTATATGCTGGGAACTCCTTAATCTAGAATTGCTTTCATGTTATTATTTGCATAACGTTTGGATAGGACAATCAGCAGGAAACCAAAATATTCCAGATTATTCTTTTATAGATAGGATTGGTAATGCTTTGTATAACTAGAATAGATAAGGGTATGAGTAGGATCCTCAGAGACTATACGCAAAACTCCTGTATTATTATACAATTAGTATGATAGGATGAAGAGATAGTCCAAACCTTTGTGAAAGCAGAGGAATAATTACTTGTATGCCCGCTATGGTGGGAGGTTTTGGTAAAATTGAAGTTCAAATGGCCATTTGTATATATTTTACTTATTTTTGGAAGAACTCTAGATATTATTATTTTAAATATATAAATAATAGAAAAAAAAAAGATATTCTAGATATTCTAGTTTCCGAAGATACCAGAGATCAAATTAAGAACCTTCGAAAGCATGGTCCTTATCTTGCAGGCCTTATAGAGGGTGATGGTACTTTTGCCATTAAAGATAAAGATAATATTGGCAAAATAAATACTAATAATTATAATCCGCACATAATTATAGCCTTTAAACTTTCAGACCAAAAAGTTGCAGAATATCTATGTAATCTAACAAACTGCGGAACTGTTTATAAATATAAAGATCGTAATTATGTACTTTGGAAAATAACTACAATCAAAGATGTTTATATTATAGTGTCGGTAATTAACGGTTATATGCGTACACCTAAATATGAAACGCTGCATCGTTATGCTAGGTATTTTAACAATTATATATTTGGCGTAGCAGATACTAATATTACCTCTAATTCACCTTATTATAAACTAAAAATAGAGATTTTCCCCCTGGATAATTCTCCTATAAATAGTAATAGATGAGCTAGAGGTTTTATTGATGCTGATGGTAATTTTTCTATTTCTATAACAAAACGTAATAATAATAAGACCCGTATCATAAATCGTTTCACTCTAGAACAACGGGCAAATTATCATCGAGATGCAGATAATCATAGAAAAAGCAGTTATTCTATGATTATGATGTCTCTAGCCGAATGTTTTGATGGTTCCGTATACAGCCGAAGTCGTATTATAAAAGATAAAAGTTATTCTTCTTTTATTCTAATGACCTTTACTAAAAAAAGTAATAATCTGGTTATACAATACCTTGAAAAATACCCTCTATGAAGTAGTAAATATCTAGATTATATCTCCTGAAAAGAAGTCGTACTCAAATCGGACTCTCATACTATAACTGATATGAGAATAAAGCTTCGGAAAGACTTTAATAGAACACGTACTACTTTTAATTGGGATCATCTAAATTCACGAACGTTACAATCTTGGCCAAATTTTAGGATTTCTTTTCTTAGAACTAAAAGTTCCTTAAGATTATTCTAGTTTTGTAAAACTAATTATTAACTTTTTGAGTTCTAGCATATCAAACATATAATCTCATAGTAGGTTTAAGGTATTTTAAAGAACTGGAAAAATAAGAACTGAAAAAATAAGTAATTATATACTCTGGCAAACAATTATTCAAGTTGCCGTCTTATCAGTGATGGTAAGTTATTACGTTACTATTTGCGGAAAACTCTTAAAGCCATTAATAATAACAAATTCAAGATCATATAATTTAAATTACCTACTAAATTGAATACTAGTATTTGATTTGTTATTTAATTGAGTTTATACATTTTTTGGACTATCGATTTCTTTGGTTCGGTTCGGTTCGGTTCTGTACAAATAAGCACATAATCAAGTCTATATTATAGGTATAAATAAGTTCGTAGATTTGTATTAAATAGTTAATGGATACTTAGTTTGAATTGAATTTTTAACCTTAACAAAATAGAAAGTAAAATCCAATTCAAATTGAAAAATAGACAATCCGCAAGAAACGAAGTAGGATAGTGAGATATTATTATACTTACTATGATACATAGGATCTTCAGAGACTATACGTAACGCTCTTATTATGGTAAGATGAAGATGTAGTCCCAATGTAATTGAAAAATTACAGTTTTATATGAACTACCTCCTTCCGGTTATGGTTGGTGCCCCAGATTATAAATATAAGAAATTTATACGAGTACTAACAACACTTACATCTCCTTCTAAATTTAGTGGTTATCTAGCGGGACTATGGGAAGGTGATGGACATATTTGGATTCCTAATACTACACATGCGCCAAGCGGAAAACGATACACTCCTCATTTTGCGATCACTTTCTCTTTTTTTGAACCACTGGTTCAAAAAAGATATGAAGTAGATTATCCTCTTGTAGTAGTTCTGAAAAATCTACTAGGATTCGACATAAAAAAGAGAATTCTGCATATGTACTAGTGATTACCAGTATTTCAGGACTAACTAGGGTTATAAATCTAATTAATGGGTATCTGCGTACTCCAAAAATAGACCAATTCAATAAACTAATTAGTAGGATTAATAATAATAGTAATAATAATTTTATAACTTATGAACCTGATACTAGTCCTATCCTTAATAACGGGTGGCTGTCAGGGTTTATTGATGCTGATGGATCTTTTTCTATTCATATTCGTAAGAAAACAATGGATGGAAAAGGTAAAAATCGGGTAGAAGCTCGACTACGAATTGAGCAACGTCAAGAAGACCCAAAAACAGGTAAATCTTATGAGCCAGTTCTTAAACTCATAACTGATACTTTTGGAATTCAACTAACTACTACTACTCATAATATTAACAGTAGTTATTATCTTATTGCCATTACTAGTCCAACCAAACTAGCAATTCTAATTAAGTATCTAAATGAGTATACTCTATTTAGTAGTAAGTTTCTAAATAACAAGGATTTGGGGTGTAGATATTATGCTAAATAAAGAACACCTCACTATTTCTGGTCAAGAAAAGGTCTCTGTTCTAAAGAATAGTATGAATAATAAACGATCATACTATAATTGGGACCATCTAAATAAACTCATTTCCGGAGAATATTAAAAATAAATATGTAAGTGATTAGTAGTATATTTATCTTATTGCCATAGTCCTACTATATTGTGAAATATAGAAGAACATCGGGAGAATTGCAAGGAATTCTTCATATGATATATAATTGACTTTTCGCCACTTTTGGTTCTTCAAAGTAAAGTTAAAAATTAGTCAAGAAAACTTGCAGCTAAGTTTAATGAGTGTCTATTTTGGGTTAAAAATAGTGATTTAAAAAAGTTCAACGACTAACCGGTGAGTTACACTAACAATAATCCGGACACGAGACCCCGACATCAAGCAAAAAAATATTTGATGATGACATAGTCTAAACTTGATATAAATATCAAGAGATTATTCTTTAAATTGAATAATATAAATAATATTGATGGCATTTCCACGACTAAACAACATTTCATTCTGGCTACTACCTCCTTCACTTATTCTACTACTAGCAAGTGCTTTTGTAGAACAAGGAGCAGGTACAGGGTGGACGGTAGAGGATATGCCGTCCAAGATAATTAGTATATTCGTAATACTAATTATTCTACTAAACACTACTCGATGCGGGAAAATCCTCTACTCGGAAGTGAATACTTATTTTACTTCGATTATGATCTTTAGAACTAAATCGAAATCAAAAAATAACGTAAAAAAGTCACTGACATGGGGACAATCCGCCTGAATTATGTCAATAGTATCTTCGAGTTGGTGAGAATTTATTATGAAGAAAGCAATAAAAAAGAGAATAGTTATCAGTTACTCTATAATAGCTACTTTTAATTTTTTTCACTATGTTACTGGCTCTTACTATATAATAAAAACCACTTCTATCGATAAAAAAGATGGTAAAACAGATACGATCATGACTAATTCATCAGAGACTACACGTAGTGCATTTCGACGCGGAAATACGAAATATAAAGCCAGTAAAGAAGATTATCAGTGGCTTGTTGGTGTAACAGATGGAGATGGTACTTTTTATTTTAATCACACACCTCAAGGTGGTTGAACTTTTATATACAAAATAAATCAAAGTAATCATAATCTTCGTCTTCTTCATTCTATTAAAAAGATTATAGGCGTAGGATCTGTACGATATAACCCTGATAAAAGAAACACTGCCGAATATTGTGTTCGAGATACTAGACATATTATTCAATATGTTCTTCCTATTTTTGACACTTTTCCGCTACTAACTAGTAAACATTTCTATTATTGAAAATTTAGTGAAGCTATACTTATTAAAAACGACAACACTCTTACTAGACAGGAAAAATATAATCAAATTTCTAATATTAAAAAAGAATCAATACCTAATGACTATTACTCTCCAATTTGATTTACTATTAATAATTCACTACTTTCTAAGAAAAATGTTATGAAAGTAATGGCCAAATATTGAATTGTAGGGTTTACGGAGGCTGAAGGCAGTTTTTATATTAGCACTAAGGATAAAAATAATCCTGTTCATATATTTAAAATTGGTTGTTTTTATCCCTATAGCGAAAAAGATATAATAGTACTAAAAAGTATTTTTATAATTCTAAATATAAATGTTATTAATGTGCAAAGCTATAATACTATTATAGCTAGAGACCATAATGACATCATAACAATAGTAGATTATTTTTATAAGACGATGAAAGGTATGAAATCTCTAGAATATCGAATTTGAGCTCGATCATATCTTAAACAATATAAAAATGCACAAATGCTACAAAAATATCAAACTATTATGAGTAATATACCTAGTATTCGTTACCATAAAAATTTTGAAACTCATCCTAATCGATAGCTACGTAATAAAATAGTATAAAAATGCTTTTATTAATTATTTTTACTAAAAAATGAAGGTATAGTCCGATCCAATGTGAGAACATTGTAAAGTATTTTCTAAACTTTTAACATCTTGATATCCTCCTCTATCTGGACTACAAAGCCACTCAGGTGGTTCTGTAGATCTAGCTATATTCAGTCTACACCTAGCAGGAATATCTTCTATGCTGGGTAGAATGAATTTTATTACGACAGTTCTAAATATGCGAAATCCCGGTATGGACATGCATAAACTACCACTATTTGTATGGGCTATATTTGTAACAGCCATACTACTACTACTGTCACTACCAGTACTAGCCGGTATAATAGTGCCGGCTCTAAATCTGGCTGATTGCTGGAAACTCTTTTTTACCCATGGCCAAAGGCTAGTTTACTCTCAACCTAAAAAAAAAGACAATCAGCAGGTAACGCATAGATATTATAAATCTATACGAAACTTCAACGACGGTGCGCCAGAGCTACCTATTTCTAATCAATTTACTTTTAATGATCTAAATGATTCAGCCAGTACTAAAATTTCAGGTTGTTCTAATAGTACAGAATTCAATTATTTTGGATCTTACCTTGCAGGTCTTATCGAAGGTGACGGTACAATTATAGTTCCTACTAAAGATCGTTCTATAAAAGGAAAACTATACTATCCTAGTATTCAAATTGTGTTTTGTCATAGAGATTTTCCTCTAAGACAAAGGATTCAAAAATGAATAGGACATGGTTCTGTTTCTAAGAAAAAGCATAGATCAGCATATGTTCTAACGATTAATAATAAAAAAGGTATTATTAGAGTTTGTAATCTAATAAATGGACAAATGCGAGGACCTAAATATCATCTACTACTACTTCTTATCAATTATCTTTCTACTAAAGATAATAATTTTATAATGAAGCCACTACCTATTAATAAAAAACCACTATCTAATGATAGATGGCTTTCAGGTTTTATTGAAGCAGATGGAAGTTTCCAAGTGCGATGTTCCATTAGTAAAACCCCACGAGTGTCTGTTAATTTTGAAATTTTTCTTCCCCGCAGGGGAGTAAATCAGATTAATCATTATGGTTATAGTAGATTTGATATCATGGAAAATATCGCAAGATTCCTAGATACTACTGTTTATAATCTTAGACCTAAAAATAAAAATCTCCAGTATCGAGTACGAACAAGTAGTCTAAAAACAAACTGTAATATTCGAAACTATCTACTAAGATACCCTCTTAAAGGTGTAAAATATCTAAATTTTATAGACTGGTGTAAGGTACTACATTATTTTGAAAAAGGAGATCATAAAAATAATAGATCTCAAATCATTAAAATAAAAAGCCAAATGAATCAATATCGAAAATACTATAATTGAGACCATCTACAACTTTAAAAGTAAAATACCTTCGCCGAGTTTAGGTACTTATTGGTAAATTGAAAAGAAACTATGGTAGTAAGATACAGTCTCAACATTATGTGAGAACATAAGAGCATTTTCCTTTTTTTAATATATAATATATTAAAAATTGAGTATATCAATAATTGAACATCTGCTTATAATAAATTATAGGTTCTATTCAATTTAATATAAATTGAAAAAAATAATAATTCAATTAATGTATACATAGATCGAGAGTCTGAAAATCAAGACATTAAGGCTATTACAATGCTACTAACAGATCGTAATTTTAATACTTCATTTTACGATCCAGCAGGAGGTGGTGATCCTATACTATATCAACACCTATTCTCAAAAATAATAATGTACATCACACTTTTCTATATTATTTATAAATCAATTCTAGTATTTAATAAATATATTATTTATAGCAAAATAAGTACTGAAACTGTAAATAATCCTTTTAACTTCACTGACTTCTATCTTGAATATAATAAAAAATATTCTACTAATAACATGCCTTCTACCTCTTTTCTTCAATGGTTTATAGGATTCACAGAAGGAGATGGTAGTTTTATTGTAAGTAGTAGTGGTAATCTTATGTTTGTTATCACACAATCTACTACAGATATTCAAGTACTTAATTATATTCAACAACAACTTGGTTTTGGTCGTGTTATATCGTTTTTTTATAAATAAAAAAACGACAACAAGGACATAAGACTAGTCGATTTATTGTTCAAGATAGAAGTAATCTTTATATTCTAATTCAACTATTTAATGGGAATATTGTTTTTCCTAGTAAACAAAATAGTTTCTCTAAATTTATCACTCATTTTAATAAGCGTAATACTATTTCTACTGTATTTTTTAATTCTTCACTAATTCAACCTACTTATTCCGATAATTGGCTATGTGGTTTTACTGATGCTGAAGGATGTTTTACATGTTCACTACTAGGTAATTCTACAGCATATCGATTTCGATTTCTCCTTGCTCAAAAAGGAGAAATCAATAAAGAAGTACTAATTTATATTGCTAACCTAATTAAAGGAACAGTACGATCTCATTCTGTTAACGATGTTTATGAAATCACAGTAAATGGAATTCGAAATATGGATAAAGTAATTGATTATTTTACTAATCATAAACTTTATAGTAAAAAATCTATTTCTTATCAACTTTGGATGGAAATTTACGAATCTATTAAAAAAGGTGAACACCTATCTCCAGATAGTCGAAATGATCTAAAGATGAAAACACAACAAATCACTAAATTAATGTACTTAAAAAAGCTTAGCTTTTTTACTCATGGGAATACAGAAATTGGTTTAACATAATTCTTATCGTATTTACTTACTAAATAATAAGAAAAAATTATCAAATATAATTAGGCAGGTGTGCAAATTATATTATTTTTAAAGACCTATATTATATGAAGACGCACTAAGTAGTCTACCAATTTCTAGTCTATACTATAATAAAATTGTGCAACCTTTAAAGGAAAACAGCTATTAAATGGTATACTAATGCCCACAGGCATTAGAATGAATAAATATTATTCATTGGCAATACAAGTGAAAACGGTCAATATATCTTCGTATAAAGACCGTCGGCAGTTTAAAATGTCGCTACAGACTGGGTCACTTGTGGGTACCTGCAACGGTGCTTGATGTACAGTCGGCTTTCTCTATCGCCCCTAGGGCGATACACAAAGTCATTTGCTCTTTACGAGATAAAAGTGACGAATGGACTCTTAAGAGAAGTAATAAAATAATTAAGAGTTTGAGAAAGTGGGTTCTTTGGTCAAGGATGGCCCTTTTTAGAAGTGATTCTAAAAATGAATTACACTATATGCTGGAAATATCTGAAATAAAATTAATAATATGTTATTTCTACTATTCTCATAAGAGGCCTAATGAAAAAGATGTCCCCTTATAGTACGAATGAAATAACTAGGATACAATCAGCAGGAAACCAAAATGATATTATGTAGAACCTATCAATTTACTTTAATAGAACTAATAATATCACAAGTAGGGTCCTCAGAGACTATACGTGTAACAATTGTTTCTATATGTTTTGAAAAATAACTTGCAGGCATTCTCGACAGTAATGGTAGTTTACAAGTGAACAAAAATGGCTATGCTAATCTTGAAATTATAGTGCCTCTTGAAGACCTTCCTCAACTTCGTTATATTCAAAATAAGCTAAGAGGAAGCATAAAGATTCGAAGAAGAGCAAGATGTTATCGGTACCGTCTTCAAAACAAAAAAGGTATGACAATAACAATAAATTCCATTAATGGTAATATTCAAGATTCATCACGACTACAACAACTATACCTAATATGTCAAAAACTTCTTTCTATACTTGTTATAGAACCAGTAGGACTTACCAGAGCCAGTGATTGGTATGCAGGATTCTTACAAATAACAAATAACAAATAACAAATAACAAATATGATGGTGTTATATTATTTAACACAATAAATGGATACTCCCTACTTGATATTGGAATTAAAAATAAACGTATATAAAATATTAAGTTGTATAGAGACATATTCGGAGGTTCTATTTACTTTAGCAATGCCCTAAACGGTTATTATCAATGGTCTCTTGACAAAAAAAATGAATGTGATGCATATTAGAGAGCCGAAAAAAATGTAAAAGTCGTAAATCAAATCGCTTTTTTATAATTTCTGATTATTATAGTCTGTCAGAAATGAAAGTCTATACAGAGAATAGTCACTACAATAAAGCTTCAAAACATTTTATAAAAAAATTGAAGATATAGTCCCGGTATTACTATTATTAAACCCTCGTCATATAAAAAAAGTCATTATACTAAACAACAACAGTCGCTTAATTGTAATCTTTTATATTCACTTTTACTTAACTCTCTATTTTCAAAATATGGATTACACTGAGTGGTAAACATATTATATACAAGAATCTACATATAAAAATACATACATTATTTAAGAAACTACTGTTTATTATTTAAATAATATAATTTTTAGTATGAATTTAATCATAGTTATTTGTAAGTACAATAAATTTATATCTATAAACAGAAATTGTTTTTTTTAGAGACCCGGAGTTAATAATATTAATAATAGTTATGAATACCAGCATTATAGAATGATAATGCTTATTATTTTTGTATATAGATCAATATAAAATTTTCTACCGGTTATAAAGATAAGTCGGAATTTTTATCTAGTAGATACCAAAAATGTTAGTTATGACAAATGTCAAACTATATTTTTTATTAGTACTGCTATATTTATACTACTAACTTTTACAAACATTCACCCTGTGTATCTTATTATATTTATAATACCACAACTGATTTACGTTATATTTGGTATTGCTCCTAACGATTACTATAGAACTGTTTTTGTAAATAGAATTAGATATTGGGTAGTATCACATACGATACTAATGACTTATGATTACTTTTCTATGAACTCGGAGTATGTAGATTATATTTTTCGATATTGAAATAATTATAATAGTAGTTCTAGTTCAGGGGAAAGTAGGAATAACTCTTCTGGTCCTAACTTTGACCCTAACTCTAATTTTAATAACAATCAAAGTCTTGAAACCTCAAGAGGAGTTAATCTCAATGAAACATCTCGTGGCTCCAGTCAATCAACATATACTAATGACTATTCTAATTCAAATAATAATACCTCCCCACAAGTTTCTAGTAATCAAGTTAATGATGCTAGACAAACCTCTTATAACGATACTCCTAACAGTATTCCATCTCATCTTTCTATAAGTCAGGATAACCGTGGTAACATTACTGCAAGACTTACTATAAACCAATCAAGAGCTGATCAACTAGCTTCTGATGGGCGTGCTATGGAATCTTCTAGCAGTAATGCTGTTCATGTACCATTTCATCGTTATTCACGATCTATGGAGGATTCTAATGCGAGTTATAAAGATCGGTTTAGAGCAAGAGCGGGGGACGGCGTCGAGGAAGTTGTACGGAACACTACAGGTGTTGGATTCATGAAACAAGTTGGTTATAATATGACCGCTGTTAATGCTATACGGTCTCTAGGTGGTCCATGAGCAAAAGAGGTGTATTTCTCAGAGTTAACGCAGGTCTGCAAAGAACAGACGCCAGAGTTACCCATGGTATTCCTAGGGTTGCTGAATCTTATGAGGCAAGATACTCAGAAGAAGAAGGGGTCTCTGAGTATGAATGGGAGAGTTCTTCCTATTGGTATGATTGCTCAACCTGGAATTGGAGAAGAACATTCTTCAAACTGGTTTACACTTCATGATAATCTCATGGATAAGCTAAGTATACTTTTTTTCATTGCAATCTTTGTGTATTTTATGATCTACCTTAGTAAATGAATATACAATTATTACAATTCTGTTAGTACTAATTCTAATCTAATTATAAAATCCATTAATGGTTTTCGTATTAGAAGAATCTGTGTTTTCGTTGTTACGATCCTGCTTATTTTTATATCAACATATAACCTATGGAATGACTTTTATATTTCTAAAGAATCAAGAGTAGCTTGCTCAGAATCTGTAACCGCATTTATGAATAGAAATAGATTTTTTCTAGAATACTATTATGTTGATAATGTTCCCGTTAGTTTTATTAAAACTATGGTAGTATCTCTAATTGGGTGTTTTATTGCTTATTATCGATACTTTAATATTACAAAAAATATTAGTTTCTCTAAAATAAAGAAACTAATAATTAATGTTAGTGTTATCATAATAATACAGTTTAATGCCGCAATTGTACAAAAATACCTGAACCTAGGAGGTTCTTTTACAGGGTCTATATCTATTATAGAGCTATTTGAATCTTGGAATAACTCTGCTAATCTTATGATTATCTCTTGTTTTACTGGAGTTATGAACGTATTTTTCATTTATGTTATAACAAAAATGGCTAATAACAAAGATTTTATAAAGTATAAATATATCGATATTGATCTATGTAAAATATATCTCAATATATTTACAATTATATCTATACAAAATTACGTTCAAGGGCTAATGTACATTACTGTACATCCTGTGCCTGAATATTTTACTAATCTTTTTATACCGTTTCTATAGCCTTGAGTTTGTATTACATGTTATCTATGTAAATTTAGACTATATATAAATAAATAATAAGTATCTAGCTTCCAGAAGTATATATTCTAATTATACCTGGATTCGGTATTGTTACTCACATTGTATCAAATGAACTCATATATAGCTCTAAGCTAATATTATATGTATGGTTTATTTTCGTATCAACTATTATTACAATCTTTCGTTATTTTTTTTATTATAAAAAAAAAACGGGATACTCCACAATTACGGAATTTGTATTTAATATTATGGTTATGACAATCATGCGGCTAAATACGGAGGTCGTAAATAGTTGTATGGGTATAAAGAGAAGTAATATGTATAGTATTGATATTGTGGATCTTATGCTACTACGAAATAATTGTATAAACGCTATGATACCATGTATAATAGTTCTACTATTATTTCTTTTCTGTTATTACAGAAGAGATACTATAAGTAAAAAGGAATCAATAGACAAGGACTCCATACTCTTTAAACGATATAAAAGTATAAAAATCTTTGCTACTCTTTTTATTTTCCTTTCTCAATTTTTATTTTTTTTTATATCTATTCTATTTCTACAAATGTTCTATCTACCAGAAGATTTTATAGATAAGTTTCATGAGCTAGATAGAATATATAAAATAACTCTTTTATATTATGTATATATTTAGATGTTATTGCATTAAAAAATAGAATCGAGACTTAATTTATACGGATGATATCAAATGTGAATTAATATTAGTTTACTAAGGTTAACGAGGATAATAGTAGTATATGCATCCAGAAGTATATATTCTAATTATTCCTGGTTTTGGTATCGTTAGTCACATTGTTAGTGCATTTAGTGGTAAACCAATATTTGGTCAAGATGGCCCTTGTAATCAAAATATATTTTCTTTCTTTGATTATATCGCAACATACTATATGCGGGAACGAAATGCAAATGAGAATACTACTAGCAGAAGCATACTAATTACAATGCTTGGCCAAAAATATCGAGAAATATCTACATATCTGCTAGTAACAATGTATTCTTTTGTTTCTAATCCGCAAGTAACGAAAACACGTAGTAATCTACATCTATGATATAATCATATTATGTATAATTACTACAATAGCATGCCAGTAGGAACTTCAGAGACTGTACGTATGTTTTCAAATTATCTAACCATTTCATGTGCTTTTTCTAGTGAGAAAAAGCTTAAGAAAGAATGAAAAATTCGTGAATGGATCGCAGGAGTCATCGACGGGGATGGACATATTCATATTAGTAAAAAGGGGTATTGTACTATTGAAATTACTATGGAAGTACGAGATATAGCTTGTCTCATGAAGATAAAAAATCGATATGGGGGTTCCGTGAAAATTCTAAAAATTAGAACTGCCTATCGGTATCGACTTCATCATCGGGAAGGCATATGTAAATTTATACAAGATATGAATGGGATGCTACTAAACCCTATTCGTATTGAACAATTTACAAAGCTATGCTCTCTTTACAACATAAAAGTTGTTCCTTCAATATCCCTTCAGTACAATTCGAGATATCTCTCTGGACTGTTTGATTCAGATGGAAGTATTTATATGAATACATCAAGCCGTCAAATATTTATTACAATTAGTCAAAAAAATCGATATCTTCTTGATGTAATACAACATATATATGGAGGTACAGTTTATTACGCAAATAAAAATAAAACTGCATATAAATGAACAGTATACAAAAAAGAAGATGTTCTTCACCTACTTGATTATTATTTTGTGTGTAATCAATGTATTAGTGAAAAGAATAAACGATTTAAAATGATTAAAGAATTTTATTATCTATCTTCCAAAGGGCTTCTACAACCTAAGAATTCTTTTGAGGAAAAATCACTTAATGTTTTCCGAGAAAAATGAAATAAATATTATGAAACCTGTGATAATGTAATATCTTAAAATAGAATATACTATTGTTACCCCCTTCGGGGGGGAAGATAATTTGTTAAAGAGACAGTCCATTTGATAATAAAATAAGAATCATTATTTTTATCAATTGTATCTTGGTATGGTTTATGCTATGTTTAGTATCGGATTTCTAGGATTTATTGTTTGGAGTCAAAATTATGTGATGGCTCTCCTTTATTGTGAAATAAAGGTAATAAATTTCGCTATGTGCTGGAACAGTTATTATACTTATTTTTGAAATAATTTCACGAATAGGTATAGTCTGCTATATAATACTCTATGAAGTAAAAAAGTATATAGTAATACTCAATCAGCCGGAAATCACCTCTTTGCTAATCTATATAGTACTTTTACTACTAAGGATAATATAACTATTTGCAATGTGAATTCTTCAGAGATAACACGCGAAACATCTTTTCAATTTGAATCATTTCATAGAGTTTATCATCAATTTTACCCAACTCTTCCTTCTATAGATAATCAATGGCTAGAATGGTTCATTGGATTTACCGAAGGAGATGGTAGTATATTTTATAATAATAAACCTTACGGTAAAGAACTACGCTTTGTAATTACCCAAAAAGAAAAAGAAATTCTAGAAGAAATTAGAAAAACTTTTGGATTTGGAGTTGTCCGGCATTTTTCGAGCGGAAATTACTATCGTTATATAGTAAGCGATAATAAACATAACTTTATTCTAAGACATCTCTTTAATGGTAATCTGGCTATTCATTATCGTATTCAACAGCTCAATAAATGAATAGATATTATCAATAATTATATTAGGGATTCTAAAAGTTATCTTCGAACCCGTCATAAAGTAGAAAATGCTATTTATTTTATTTCTACTCCTGTTATAATAACTCGTAAAGACAGATGGCTTAGTGGTTTCACTGATGCTGAAGGTAATTTTAATATTAATCTTACTGTATCTAAAGTACGAAAAGCAGGTTATTCATGTAATCTTCGATATATACTTGATCAAAATGACGGAGATAGACTACTTACCTATATTATTAGTCTTTTTGGAAGTGGTTATGTATATCATCGTAAAGAAACAAGAAATGTTTATCGTATGGTAATATCTTCTACTCATGCTCATAAAAGAGTACTCGATTATTTTATAACTTTTCCTCTGAAAACTAAAAAAATAAACTCTTTTTGTAAATGAAAAAAAGTTTACGATCTAATACTATCTAAACAACATCTTACTATCGAAGGTATTACTACTATAAAAAGAATTAGTAAAATGATAAATACTAATAATGCTATGAATAAAAAAATAGGGAAACCACATATTTTATTACCAATTTATGTATGAACCTTTATATAAATTTGAAAAGATGAAGATATAGTCCGATCCTATTTGTGAAAATAGAAATATATTTTAAGTAAAGTAAAAAAATAGGAACTTTTCTTAAGACATACCATTGCATCACATGTATGCAGTAGGTCTTGATGTCGATACTCGAGCATACTTTACTGCTGCTACAATGATTATCGCAGTGCCTACAGGAATAAAAATATTCAGTTGGCTGAGAACACTGTACGGGGGATCTATACGAATTACTACTCCAATGCTATTTGCTCTAGGATTTATTGCCCTATTTACAATAGGAGGACTAACAGGAGTAATTCTTGCGAATGCTTCTCTAGATGTAGCACTGCATGATACCAAAAAATCGCCTGCACGCGTATCTGTGCATATGGCGACTACAAATGATAATGTCAAATCACCACAAATTCTTTCAAATGAAAAGCTAGATGCTTTTACAGTGGGTCTTATAGAAGGAGATGGTTGCTTTTGCATATCTCATGTAAAGAAAAAATATCTAAGTTTTCGTCTTATTGTTAAACTTTCCGATAAACCTCTAAATTATGAAATGCTAACACTTCTAGCTACTAAATACGGAGGAAAAGTTATACGTTACCCCACAAAAAAAGAAGGTAATGTTGTTGAATGAGTTATTGGTAATACCAAAACCCTTTCTCGAACTATTCTTCCTCTATTTAAAAAATATCCTCCACTTACCTCACATACTGCCCTTCAACTACGATTTTTTGAAAAACATATGATAAAACGTGATGTTTCACTTTATCTAATAGAACGAAATTGTAAATATGATGAGCGTGTTCACGTAGATCCTCTTTCTTTCCAAATTCCTGATTATTTTGGAAATTGGCTGGGTGGTTTTATAGAAGCTGAAGGTTGTTTTAGTCACCGAAAAAGAGGAAATTGTACTTTTAGTATATCACAAAATTGTGATGAATATCTTATCAAAGCAATTTCTAATTATTTTGATCAAGGTCATCTTACTATTAGTAAACAAACGGGGAAAATGCGGAATCATACTCTTTATATACTTTCTATTTCTAGTGCTTTTGGTATTAGACGTGTAGTTGATCATTGTATACCTCTGCTACAAGGTTATAAATATTATCAACTATACACATTTGTAAAAGCAAGTAAAATTCTACAAAATCGAATGATCGAATTTTTAGCTTTAGCTTAACTGTGGATAAAAAATAAGTGTCATGCGGTCATATCACTGTGAAAGAAGTAATTGAGTAATTCTTTCGGTATATTATAATATTATACATTTATAATATGCTAACGGTGAAATCTTAATCTTTCTATATTAAGTGCTATAGAATGTTCAAGATTAAGACAATACCGTGGGAACCTATCTTATTTTGTTTAGGACTCCGTAGAGGCCACACGTGATATTTTATTAAAGCAAATCCGTTTATTTAGTAAAAAAAATATGGTCCGACCCTACTCGTAAGAGTAGCTACTCAACTCAAATAGATATGTCAAACGACAAAGATCCAGAAATCTTCTATTTGATGATGTGAATTAATACAACAACTATAGACTTATTACGTTGTAAGACATTTCCACTATGTACTTTCTATGGGTGCTGTTTTTGCTCTATTTGCAGCATTCTATTTTTGGACACCAAAAATACTAGGTAAAACATTTAACGAAAATCTTGGACGAATACATTTTTGGACTCTATTTGTAGGTGTTAACCTGACATTCTTTCCACAACATTTCCTAGGACTAAGAGGTCTACCCCGACGTATACCTGATTATCCTGATGCTTTTGCAGGATTTAACCTAATATCAAGTATCGGAAGTATGATATCTGTAATAGCTACTGTTCTATTTGGATATATTGTTTATGACATTCTTGTGAATGGGAAACCGGTAGATGCTAATCCTTGGCAAGTACCAGCATTCTTTGAATCTACACCACAATTCTGGATGGAATCTCATACAGCTTCTAGTCTAGAATGGTCTCTAGATTCACCTGTGCCATTCCATAGATTTAATACTCTACCACTTCAATCATAACGACATACTTCTTTTCAGGTATATATTATGATACATAGATAGAATTCATTTTCTATTCTGTAGTATATGTCTATTTTATATGCAACCCCCCTCTGAACAATTGAATAAACGCAAGTAATAAAGAAATATTTTTCGTTTTCCTTTTTCCATCCCTTTATAGGTATTATCTGGAAAAAGGAAAAGGTAAATAAAGAGAAGGTAGATCTAGATAAGAAAAAGGTACTGAATAAAATAGAAGAAAACATCTAACATAAATATAAAAAAGGAACTACAAATAGCAATATTGTAAAAGTAATAATCTATATAAATATATAAGTATATATTATATCTAAAAAGAGTGTAATAAGTATATTCATTTAATTTATTATCGCTAGTATAAATTTATTATAGAGCAAGAAAAATTAAAGTAAATTTATATTCTATATTCTTTACTCCTTCCCAATCTGCTTTCCTTGTATCTAACCTCTTAAGAATGGAAAAAAGAAGTTAAAGTGAGAACAGAAGATTGGGTATGTTGCTTAATGCAGATATACCTAAGCGGTTTAGGTGGTGCTCTGTAAAAGCATTGGCAAATGCCATCACAAGTTCGAATCTTGTATCTGCAATCATTTTATGTTATAAAAATTAAATAGAAAAAGAGATACTATGTTAATAACGTTACAACATATTATTTTTTTTAGTTTAAGATATAAACTATCCATATAATCCAAATTTCATCTTCTTTACCGGGGGAAAGAAATTTATTCAATACATTGGTTCACAAAAATGAACCGATAGAATGACGGAGATCGTCCTTAGTTTAATAAAATAGCGTAGTTGCCAAATTCATCCCCCTGATCCTCTTCTCCCTAATCCCCTTTCCGCTACTGGAGAGTTTTTTATCTTTTTTTTTCATCACTGGATTTGAACCACAAAAAACGTATAAAAATACGAAATTATAATGATGTTACCAAAAAAGAATTTATTTGATATAAATGAAATTTGTAGTTTTATGTATTATTTATGGAATTATTACTACTACTTTTATTGTCTCTCTTCGACTAGAATGATTATTTTTTTATTTAATGCCTCTCTAAAATAGTTTATGATTTCAACTCTTTTTTTCCTTTTTCCAATTTGATTAAACCCTTTCAAGGGATAAGAATCAACGGATTAAATAGATATTACATGTTAAAAATTAAACAATGTAAAAAAAAAGTCTTTAATAGACCAAAAAGGGAGACTTTTTAATCTTATTATTCTAAAGTTTGAATGCTCTACTATGTATTTATATAAAGATATAATATATAAATTAAAAGTTTTTTACCCCTAAGGGGGAAGGGAGGAAGAATACCCGTTGCTTTACTCTCTCCCATTTTATTTTTCTGATTTTTCTTTATCTTCTTTTTTTTTCCAAAAAAGGTAATAAAGATAAAAATGAAATAGAGCACTTTTGGTTCGGTTCGGTTCGGTTCGGTTCGGTTCGGTTCAAAAAAGTCATATAGAGCCGCCATGTCAAATTTTTTAGAACCAATGAAAGGTTTAGTTCTCCTTTTTCGTTATAATTTAAGCTTTTTAATTTTATATTAAATGCGACTACTCAAAAAACACCCTATTCTAGGTCTAGCTAATAGCTACCTAATTGATTCACCACAACCAGCGAATCTATCTTATATGTGGAACTTCGGGTCCCTACTAGGGCTTTGTCTAATAATTCAAATACTTACAGGAGTATTTCTAAGAATGCATTACAACCCATCCGTAGAACTAGCTTTTGTAAGCGTTGAGCATAAAACAAATGAAAATAGTACATCAAATACAAATAATAAATCAAAATTTACTACTTCAATATGAAATCAAAATAAAAATGATCTTTCAGATATCGAATTTAAAGAATGGCTATCTGGTTTTATTGACGGTGAAGGTTGGTTTAACGTTTATATAGGTAAAAATGATAAAAAGGTAGATCTCATCCCCCTACGGGGGTAAGTTTGGTATAGATCTACATATTGATGATATCAAAATACTTTATAAAATCAAAGAAGTACTAGGGGTTGGTACTGTATACAATTATTCTGAAAAGCACCAATGTCGTTATGTAGTTCAAAAATATGATGATCTTATTACTGTTCTAGAACCTTATTTTAATCAACACAGTCTACGAACTACCAAATATTACGACTCTCTAACTTTTTTTACAATACTGAAACTAAGAAAAGGTGCTAAAGACAAGAATAGAATAAATACTACCATTCGTAATCTAGTAGATAATATGAATAGTCGTCGTGTTATTAATGAAATAGAATATAGGAAGTATCTAGAAAAAAATCCTATTTCTCTTCTCTGGCTGCTAGGATTTATAGAAAGAGAAGGAACTTTTGGAACTATCAATCTTAAACCCTATTTTCAAATAGGTCAACATGTACGTAACGAAATGATAATAAGTACTATTGAAAAATTTCTCTCTTCTCTAATGCCAACTTATGAAATCGAATCTTATTCTGCAGAACCAGAAAAATGTCCTATATAAAAACCTACCGTAACCTTAATAAATCTAGTAACGTCATTGTAATTTCTGTAAAAAGCATAGATACACTTTTTGATATTCTACTACCTACAATGAAAAAATATAGATTTCAAACTCGTAAAGGTCTAGATTTTCAATATTGATGTGTAATTCTTTATATGCATAAATACGGCTACTTTTATCTAGATGAAGGACGTAACCTTACTACAAAGATAGCAAGATATATTAATAAATCTCGTTATTCTAACAGAAAACTTCAAGTAGAAGCTCCTGTTATAGACCCTAGTTTTTTTTTTATTTTTATTTTTTTGAAAAACCACTTCCAATTATTCGGGATGTATCTATGTCACATCGACTATTTAGTCTAAAAATGAGAAGAGCTACTCAAACAAAACGTGAGATATGAATTTATGAAAATGATATTCTACTAGAAAACAGTCCTTTTACTAAAAAAATATACGCTAATAAGAGAATAGGACTACCACCTCATTCTAGAGTAATTCCAAACTATATTGATACTAACAAAAAGTGAAAAAACCGATACCTATTTAAAAGTAAAAAAGATTTATTATTTTAAAAAATCGCAATATGTGCTCTTAAAACTCTGCTGTATGCTAAAACCCTAAGTAGATAACATAATAAATTAATTACTATTTCTATTCTATATATTTTTGGTAAATGAATATTTTTATTATTATTAAAATGCCATTCATCTGAAAAGATACTTAAAGACGAACCACATCCCCCTGATCCCCCTTCCCCCTTATCCCCCGAAGGGGGAAGGGGGATAAGGGGGAAGGGGGTATGAGGCCCTTTTTAGTTACTATAGAAGATGAAAATCTGATACGATTTCTTATCTATAAGGCAATTAGCAGGAAACCAAATCGTAGTAAAGTAGGATCCTCAGAGACTATACGCAGAGCTTGTTATGTTTATTATACTTGTTTTTTTACACCTGTATTTTATTACTAGGATGATACGTAGATATGGATAAACGTAGCAAGATGAAATAGTCCAATCAATGGTGAAAACCACTGCGTTTTCGATATCTAGTTCATATTACTAAAAAACGAAACATACAACACAAAAAAATGGATAATATAACGTAATATAAACTTATCGAAACAATTTTATATGATCATGCGTGACGTAAATTATGGATGGCTTCTACGATACCTACATGCAAATACAGCCTCATTTTTCTTCATTTTTGTTTATTTCCATATTGGACGAGGGCTATACTACGGGTCATACAAATCACCCCGAATTCTTCCATGGAGTATAGGTGTTATTATACTGGTACTTATGATGAGAATAGCCTTTCTTGGTTTTACGGCCAAAAATGAATGTGTTTTTATAATATTAACATGACTACTATTCAATATTCCTTTATTCCTAGCCTTATAACACTCAGTAGACGTCTTCAAAATATTCTTGATAAACATAATATCAAACCTGTTCTTCTATTTGAAGACCTTACAAACCCTAATACTAAAAAGACTGCTTATCAATGGTCCCTCTTAAATCTTTTTCAGGTATTTATATGGTTCTTAATCTACTAACGGGTCAATATTATGTAGGGAGTGCTATTACAGGTAATATATATATGCGTTTAATGTTTTTTTATATATATAAAAACGAACCAAATAAACATCTATTCTCTTGCACAGGAAATAAACGAGTAGCTAATGCTGTTAAGAAATATGGCCTATCTGAATTTGCATTTCTAATACTAGAAATTGTGCCTTAAGAAGACAAAACTGATAGTAGACTACTTATTAGTCGAGAAGATTATTATCTGCAAATTCTAAAACCAGAATATAATATTGCACCCCTTGCTAGTAATACTATAGGATGGAAACATTCTGAAGAATCGCTAGCAAAAATGCGTGAGAATAACTCTGAGGAACGACGGCTACAAGTAGCAAATATCAACAAAGGGAAAACACTTTCTAAAGAGACACGTGAGCTGACTCGTAAATCAGCTCTACTTCTTCTTTTTTCTTTAGAAAAAAAGAAAAAGATGAGGGTATAACTGTCGAAGATTGAATGAAATGTGCTGTAAATATGCGACCTGTTACCGTTACAAATCTAGACGGTTCTAACCCTATGTATTTTGTAAGTATTAAAGAAGCAAGCATTGCTATTTCATGTAACGAGAAAACGATTCGACGTGCTCTGAGTGGTAATGGAATTGTCAAAAAGAAACATGTTGTTAAACTAACAACGAATATTATTGAATAACTCGTTATAAAGATATCTACTGTAAAGTTCAATATAAAAGAACCACACATTTATAGTCCTATTGTTTTCCCCTTTGCAATCTGTATAGAGAATAGGGTAAATAACGATAGAATACCTCTGATCCCCCTTCCCCCTGATCCCCCGTAGGGGGATCAGGGGGAAGGGGGTATTGGAGATTATACAATCTCTGGCAATGCGAGTGAAAACGGTCAACGAAAGTTACCACCTTTCAAGACCGTCGGTTGTATACACGATCGCTACAGACTGGGTCACTTGTGGGTGCCTGAAATGGTGCTTAATGTACAGTCGGACATCTAAAGTAAGAAAAGAAACAGTATTACTTCTCAAGGCCTAAGATGATGCAGATAATAGTAATAGGATTATTTATTGATTAGGTACAACTACTATTTACTGTGGTATTAAATAGTAAATAGATAGAGATGTTGTATGTTCTACCTTACGGTCAAATGTCACTGTGGGGTAACTATACTAGCCCCAGATGTAATAAAATTATAGAATCTATCTTTATTTCCTTTTATTTTATAATAATTTATAATTCTTCTAATCATATTATAAAACGGATACTTTCTGCATACCGTATAGGTCCTCATAATTATGATATTATGAGTATAATATACGGGTCTCTTCTCGGAGATAGACATGCTGAACGCCGTAGGATAGGTAATGGCACACGAATTAGTTTTAACCAAGAAGCAAAACATAAAGAATATCTACTATGAATTCATAAAATAATAAGTGATCTTGGTTATTGTAATCCGACTATTCCTGTTATACGGAGTCATCTAAAAAAAAGAGGCACTATTCACTATACTATTCGATTTCATAGCTACACTTATATTAGTTTTAATGAAATCCATAGTAAATGGTATAAAAATAATATAAAAATAATACCCCTAGATATCGAAGAATATCTTACACCTATGGCAATAGCTATTTGGATTATGGATGATGGAAGTCGTTCAGGTTCTGGTCTAAAATGAAGAACAAACTCATATAGCTACGAAGACTGTATGCGTCTTTGTCAAGTTCTTTGTAAAAAATATAACATAAAAAGATCCGTGAATTCAGCGGGTGTTCCAAATCAATATGTAATTTATGTATTTAAAGAATCTATGCCTATACTTCGTAAAATTGTGAAACCTCATATGGTATCTTCTATGCTCTATAAACTAGGAGAACTATAATATTATAACTAATCGTCTTTTAAAGATATTGTCTAGATACTATAAGATTATTATATAGTCTTCATCTATATATTTATAGGTGAAGGCAACACTGATGAAAACGGTCAAAGATTGTATCTCCAATTAAGACCGTCGGTTCTTACAATATGTAAGGGTCGCTACAGACTGGTCCATCGGTGGGTGTTTTACTAGCCGGTATAAATGCTTAATGTACAGTCGGAGTATTCTTGATCATTTATATTATTATTCAATGTGTCGTTCTTGAATAGATCAACACAAGGCTTATTCCAATATTTATGAATCATAAAGGAATAATGCACAGGGTCATATTGTAAGGAGATAAGAATATTAATTCACTTCATATGATTGAATGCTTGGCTACAGTGATTACCAACCTTCTAAGTGCAATACCTTGGATAGGACAAGATTTTGTTGAGTTTGCTACAAAAAAAGATGGCTACTATTTATTATAGCACTTTTTATTATTTAGAATTATACTACTAAATCTTACAATTACATGGATACAATCGGTAAAGTTAATGAATCGGCTCTACGAGGTAAAATCTCGTACACACCAAGATAAACTAGCCTTTCTATCTTCTATTCCTTATGATTTTATGTGTATGTTCATCGGTTTTATCGATGGTGACGGTTACATTTCTATTACAAAAAGAGGAGTAGATAATATTCGAATAGAACTAGTAATAAGTCTGGATATTAAAGATCTAAAACAACTAGAACACATCAAAAACATTATAAATATCTTCCCCCTTCTACTCCCGTAGGGGTCGTATTAATGTTTATCCTAATATTAGTACAGCTAAACTAATAATAGGTAAAGTAGCTGCTACAAGAAGTACTTTTCCCACTACTCATTCACCATAAACTATTCTTTCTTATTTATTTATTCATAAAAAAACGATACACGGCGTAAACAATTTAATCTTTGTATGCATCTTCATCCCCCTACGTAGGGGAGGAGAATAATATTATTAAATTTAGTGTTATTTCTACTATAAACAACATTAAAGATCAGTTTAATCTACCTCAGTCTAGTATAGAATATTTTAATCTACCATTCTTCAATAACTGAATTGTGGGATTTACTATATCTGAAGGTTCTTTTTATATAAAAAATACATCCCCCTACGGGCAAAAAACATAAGGAGAGCATTGTTTTTCTCTACGGCAACGTTCTCACTTTATGCTATTCGAAGCATTTAAACTTGTATTTAAAACGAACCGAAAAATTGAAAATGATGGTAAATATTGGCCTAAATTTAGTGTATCTTCAAGTAAAGATCTTGGGGTTGTTGCATTTTTTAGCGCTTTACCCTCTACTAGGGCTAAAAAAGGATCAATATAATATATGGGTCTACAAAAAATAATAAAAAGTTCATGTAATGTTATAATAAATAATAGTAACAAGCTCCCTTATATCATGAGATATACTGAATAATCGGGTTAATTGCAAGAAACTCTTCGTGTGGTTCATTCTGGGCTTGTTTTTTTATTATAATAAAAAAACATTAAACAAAGCAATAAATAAGAATACAAAAGACAATTTGCAGCGAAGCTATTACCAGCACCTTACTAAACTATAAAACTCTACAGTTTAATTTGAAGGTAATAGAACGTTCAACGACTAATTGGTGAGCTGTGCTAGCAATAATCCGAACATGAGTGCCTGACATCTATAGTTGATTATGTGGTTCGTTTTTGTAATATATTTCCATACATGAAAATACTTCTTCTTTCTCTCTACTACTTCTGAGGAGGTAGAGTACAGAATGATAGAACATATAAGTTTCATAGATGATGATATAGTCTAATCTTATTAGAAATAATAAGAGTATACTATGTAAGATAGTATACACAATAAATTGTTGTTTGGGGTGGATTCTCAGTTAATAATGCTACGCTAAACCGATTCTTTTCACTACATTACCTACTTCCTTTTGTTCTTGCAGCGCTTGCAAGAATGCATATGCTTACAATACACGAACACGGTAGTAGTAATCCCCTAGGAGTATCTGGTAATACTGATCGAATACCATTTCATCCTTACTTTATATTTAAAGATCTAGTAACAATATTTCTTTTTTTCCTAGTTCTATCTGTATTTGTATTTTACATGCCTAATGTTCTTTCGCATGCCGATAACTATATACCAGCTAATCCAATGCAAACACCACCGTCGATTATTCCCTATAGTCTACTACTAATTAGTATTTTTATATCTTTTAATTTTATATTTACAAATTCATATCTTTTTTACAACTATTTTTATATTTATTTCATTTTTTATATAATTAATCCTATATGTATGATTTCTGCTTCTGATAGTAAGGGTTACGTGACAACAGAAGAAGGAAAAATAACACTAACTAAAGAAGAAGTTCTTTTTAAACTTAATAAAGCCATTAAAAAGCCAAAAAACTCTGATACTTTTCGTAGTCTTGCTAATGGAGTGTTCCAAGCAGAAGGTAATTATACTAGAGGTATTACAATTACTGAATCTAATGTTATAAAAATAACTACCTCTAGATCAATAGGGCTCGAAGCGTCAAATTCTAGTATTGAATTTTTTGGTTATCTTTATCATGAACTAAAAAATACTGCTAATTTTTATATAGATCTATATCCTTCAGGTAAATGATTTATAACTATTCGTACCACTAGTTGGGATACTTGTATTAACGTATTTATTCCTTACTTTTCACAAACCTATGCTGAAAAGTATACTGCTATGCTTAAAATGATACGTATAAATGAACTGCGTTCTAATTATCGAAATTGAAATAATATGGAAAAGAAAGAAATTATATTTCTTATTCATAGTATGAATAGCGCAGGAGTACGTAGAAAATCTTTTTTTGATAAAGTTAATTTTATTCTAGATATCTCTACTACTAATAAAATTAATCAAGTAACTTCTAGTTCATCAATACTAGAATGAAGTAGAGATCTTATACAGTATTATAAATCTCTTGAAAATAACACTCCTATAAATTTCATTTGGCTTATAGGTTTTTATCTTGGTGATGGTACTATTCGTACAACTATACGAGATCTTACCACCCGTATTAAATTTATTCCTACTTTTGGTATTAGTCAAAAGAATACTCCTGAAAATAAAATACTATTTTCAATGATTACTAATTTTATTAAAATAAATAAAATTAACTTTATTACTTGAGAAAATCATACTGAAATAGGGTTTAAACTTATAGGTAAAAACAGGATGCGTGCCCTTCTAACTACTTTTGCTACTACTCCCGAATATTACTTTTGGAAAAAGTATCAGATAGATAATATCTCTGAAGTAATTAATCTACTTACTATGAATATTCGTGGTAACAAAAAACATTATCTATTTATTGTGGACGTTATCTATAAAATAGGTGATAATCGAATTAAACCACTTTCATTTTGATATTCTCGTATAGAAAGTATATTTAGTAACACTCTTACTCCCGATTCAGAAATTGAAAATTATGTATTTCCTCTTAAACATACAGAAGGTATCAATAAAGGTGAAATCCGGGGTTATCAAGTTAAGCTCCCTGCCTATTTTAATACGAAACCCACTAGGTTTCTTGTATCGAATTATAAAACTCTTACAAATGCTAAAAAAGAAGCTATAAAATTTAAAAATGATATAATGCTTAAAAGATATAATACTATTTCTACTACTATTAATTCTATTTTATATTAATAGTATTTACTTTACCGAAGTAGTTCTAACTATTCTAATAGGAACAGTCGCTTACTAATGGTCAGTCTTTTTTATTATATATAATAAAAGTGAAAAGTCAATTTAACATAAATAATACAATTGTCTTGCTCTTGTTCTTGCTCTTGCTCTCGCTCTCGCTCTTGACAAGGTTTCATTTTAGTAAGAAAATAAGGTGAATTGCAAGAAAATATCTACGAATGTAGATACAACTTGCAGCCTAGCTTAGATTTATGGTAGTTATAATCAAATATAATAAACATCTAAGAAGGTTCAACGACTAGAAAGTGAGAGCCATAATCAATAATCCTTTCCACGAGTGCCTTATATCACACATACAGTGATAATGACATAGTCTAACCAACAATGTGAATTGTTGAATAAAGGTTAAATACTTTATTATAATATTAATGTGTTCCAGAGTGGTATTCAGGAATTTAGATGCCTCTCTTTATCTTTTTTCTAACAGCGCTCTTCATATGTATTTTACTGGTTCGGTTCGTTTTTTGGTTCTATTGATGAACCAAAAAAACATATAAAAACGTAGGACAATAAGAACAGCCAAGAAAAAAGTAAAAACTCGGTAAATTGCAAGAAAATCTCACCACACTACATAAGTAACACAGGAATCATTGTTACATAACTAAGACAATTTGCAGCTAAAGCTATATAATGGAATGTATTATTATGCTTTCTATTATATGGAGATGTTCAACGACTATAATCCGAGATTTTATTATCACTGATAATAAGATAATACATAGTCTAAACTATATAGCGATATATAGATGAAAAATATATAAACTGTTGATCTATTCCTAATCATTTTCACTTGTACATATAGTAGAAGACAAACAATTAAACGTCTAAAGATTGAAGAACGACGTAACATACAACTATCATCTTATGTTGAGCAAAGACTAGTCGGACATCTTCTTGGAGACGGCAATATGAATAAAACAGAAGGCCCTAATTCAAATGCTCGTTTCAGTTTCAGGCAATCTAGTAAAAAGGAAGAGTATTTCAACAAAGTATTTAGTAATTTTAAGGAACTGTGTAGTAGAGATAGAAAACCTCTAATTAAAAACTTTACAACAAATAACACCAAACTACAATCCTTTAATTTTCAAACTCTTCGACTCCCTTGCCTTAATTATTATTACAATCTGTTTTATATTCACTTCTTTTTTAAATATATTTAAAAAAGATATAAACGACAAGTACCTCCTATAATATCTGATATACTTACGCCGATTGGTCTTCCTTATTGAATCATGGATGACGGAAGTAAACAAAATAAAGGACTTCATCTTAACGTCTATGCTTTTGATGTTTTTTTGGTTCATCAATAAAAAAAACAAAAAAGAGATGTTAATCTTCTACTACATACACTTCAAATTAAATTTTCTCTTGTTTGTTCAATTCATTATCATACGTATAAAGGAAAAAAAATGCCACGAATATATATTTTTCAGGAGTCTATGCCTACGCTTTGTAATACTATAAAAGAACATATGGTTCCTAGCATGTATTATAAACTAGGTCTATAACTTTTAATATTGATCTGCTTCCATTCTATGCTATTCTACGATCAATCAGTCATAAACTGACTGGAGTTATCGCCATGTTCATGTCTCTTCTAATACTTCTAAGAATGCCCCTACTAGATACTTCTCGGATACGAGGAAACCAATTCCGGCCTCTATCTCGTATTATGTTCTGGACTTTTGTGGTAAATTTCTTTATGCTTATGTGGCTAGGGTCACAACATGTAGAATCTCCCTACACAGAACTGGGTAGAAGATGTACAGCATTTTATTTTATATGGTTTATAGTTATTGTACCTGCAGTGGGTATTATAGAAAATACACTTATGGACATTAGAACAAAAGAATAAAATGAATATCGGCAACAACAAAAAATTTGTTAATTCTATGGATAGATCACAAATTGATAACGCTAAAGCAGCGCTTAAGACTGCTACTCTAAACTTTTTTCCCCCTCTTCGATTTAATTACAGGAGATTTAAATCTTTTGCTAACGGTTTTTTTTTTCAAGCAGAGGGACATATAGGTTGCCCCTGTAAAAGGAAAAGGGTTTTATCCTACTTTCTCTATTGTACAAAACCTATGTCCACAATCTATGGAAGTATTTCTACTTATTTGGCATTGTCTTGATCGAAAATGTTCAATATCACTAGACATCAGCAGATCAAACACAATTGTTATAAAAATTAGTTCTGAAAGTTGAGATACTATTAATACAACAGTTAAAAATTATTTTAATGAGTGTTATGGTGAAAAGTATGTTAATTTTCAAAAGCTTTCTTACATTTATAATGCTATTAATGATAAAAATTTCGTAAAAAGTAATGAAAGTATAGCTGAACTTGTGGATATAAGATATAATATGAATATTTCAGGTAGTATCCGTAAAAGTACTAAGAAAGAGCTAATGGATAGATTCAATATAAATATCTCCGATGGTACTGTATATAATAGAAAAGTATGAAATGATAATCTTCTACCCATCTTCATACCTTTTGTTATTGGTATGATAGTTGGTGATGGTACTATGTTTATTCGTCTACGTGATACTGGTAAGTCTATATGGAGTATTCCAACAATTTCTATTTATCAGACGGAAACTAAAATGAATATACAACTTATGCTAAAAATTAAAGATTTCCTAGAAAAACAGAACATTTCCTCAGTGTTCCACTCTAATAATAGTCTTTCAATCAGAGGTATAAGTAATGTTACTAATCATGTTATGCCCCTTTTCTTCCCCGGAAAACATTCTAACCTTTTTTACTGAAAATATTATCAATATGAACTTCTTATGCGAGTAACTAAATTTAGCTTTGTTAAAGCTCATCGTGTCCCCCAATCATTTGAAAAGATGATCCATATAATTTACAGATACAATACCAATCGACACTATAGTAGAAATTACTGAATTCAAAAAATATATAAATATAGCCAACTTCTAGCAGTAGATAATAGATCTAAAATTAGAGGGTTAGACAACGTAATAGTTCTTCTACATATACTGGAGCTTGGAAAGTAAATATTCAGCCAAAAATAATTTCAGACTCTGTATTTATACATAATAATTATACAAAAATTATTAACGATTATACCATATCCAAAGATATTATTCAATGTAAAAACAAACTGTTTGCTTTTACAACTGACGAAGACAAAATTAACCAACTTAACAAGGCTATGAAATATCAAAAAACATCTATAAAATCTTGAATTCAATCGATTGATACTATTAGTGGTGATTGACCAGTTAATAACGAACTGTAGTATTCTAAAATTTTTACAACTTAGGTTCAATAGTAACCACACTGGTTCTATTTATTTTTTTTCTTTCGCATCATCAGAACGATAGTACTACATAATTCACGTTTATGATTACTAAAAAAAAGTATCCTATTAAAAAAAATCCACTATTTATAATAAAATTATTTTTATAGTAAATTAATTTTTATCTATTCTAATTGATTTATACGCTTATTAATGCTATAACAGAACTGTATAAATAATATTTATTTATGTGTAGATAAAATGATATAACTAACATATATATATATAAAAGTCTAAAAGATCGGATTTTATATATAATATATATACCTCAGTGTTATTATGAAGAAACATATATATACTATTAATAGGGGGAAAGGGCGACGTGTTTTTGCGTGTATAAAAAAATAATACATGCAAAACACAAAAAACAGTAAGAACAGTTTCACATCTTTTTTATATTCGTTTATTAATTAAGCGCCTAAAAATAGGCTATCATAAGGGGTAACAAGAACAGAACCTTAAAGCTATTATAAATCAGAATTTAGTGTTCATAAAGAGGGGAGTAATAGAAGATAAAATTTATCTTATAATGTTTTTTATTATATAGAAGAAAAAACAAAACAACTCCCACAGTTTTCCTAAGAGTATAGAAGTAGGAATCACATCATTAGAGCAAACAGTCCCGTAGCTTCTGATAGAGCAAATCCTAGAATTCTAGGTTTTCACTTTTTTTCAAAAGACAAAAGGAGGATATAGTTCAGACTTTACATATTCTTTAGTAGTTATGTATTGAAAATAATATCGATTTCGAAATACTTTATCTTCATTAGACTTTATACTATTTACATCACATTTCACGAACCCCGAATAGAATCGAATATTTTATTTTCATTTCATTTCATTTCTATTCATATCAATGACTAGTACCGGTTGAGAAGCAAGACGTTTATTTCTGGAAAGCCAATGGATAAATTTAACGGTTTCTTCTATACTTAGACAAGGGTTAAGATTATTTGTTACTTTATTTTGATTATTAGAACAAGTAGAAATACAATCTGTATCGTTAAGATTAACACCTATATAAGGCTCTCCTTTTTTTTATCTAGAGGATGAATAGAAAGATAAAGTTGATCGCAGTAAAGACGGTTAATTATATTAGATGCCCATTTGCTTTTATTGCCAACCAAAAACTAGTGATGGATTCTCTAATATAAAGAAGATAATAACAATTCTCATAAACTCAATAAACATACTAGAGGGGAATAGGGAATAGGGGGAATAGGGTGAGAGTCATATTGAAGCTTTAGGAATTTTTTATATATTTTTATACATTCACTGGTTATATTCTCTTTGTTGTGTTTATTCATTGGTCTTACTATACTCGCTGAATTGCTGATT